>ERZ651768.1411-NODE-1411-length-17589-cov-12.567668_pt1 | contig 17589 bp, 14 predicted proteins | sample MGYA00514754_ERZ651768 | MGnify/ENA metagenome assembly ERZ651768
GATAATAAAAAATATATTGAATCATTATTGATTCTACAACAAATTTTAGCCAATAATAAAAATAGTATATTGGCAAGAATCATGACAGCTCAATGTTTATACCAATTAGATTCTTCTAAAGAAGCAATTAAAGCTTTTAATATTGTTTTAACTAATGATCCCTATCATGTAAACTCTAGATATTATTTAGGCAAATGTTATATTAATTCTAAACAATATAATAAAGCAATTAATGAATTCACCCAGGTATTATTGTTATATCCAGATTATGAAAATACATATTATTATTTAGGATTGGCATATAGTAATACAAACAATAATATTAGGGCTTTAGATGCATTGAAGCGCGCAATAAAGATTGACCCTGAAAATGGGAACGCTTACTTTTTAATAGGGAAAATATATGAAGATATATTAGAAATAGAAAAATCAACAAATAATTATTTATTAGCCAAGAAATTTAGTCTCAATAATGATATGATTAATTATAGTCTTGGAATGTTATACTATAGATCAGATAAATTGAAATTAGCAATGGAACCATTAAGAGAATTTGTGATATTAAATCCAGATAGTCTTAATGTATTAATTGCACTAGGGGAAATTTTCTTAGGTGAGGAAAGATACCAAGAAGCAATAGACACATACTTGAGATTAATAAAAATATATCCTTCAGAAATTAATTATTATGAACAAAGCTTTACATTGAATCTAGAAAAATCTAGTTTTCAAATAGAACCTACTTATTTAGAACAAGGCTTGAGTCCAAAATTATATATTGGAAACATTAGTGATTTTGATGAAGAAAATTTAATTAAATGGTAAATTTTTTTGATTCCAAACCGAAACAAAAAAATTTAAAAAATCAAGAAGAGGAATCTGGGCAAGGATTTCAATCAGTTACAAAAATTTTAAAAAAAATGATTATTTGTATTTGAAATCTTGTAGGGAAGACTGTATCGTTTCAGTCTACACCCCGGAGTGAAAATGGAGTAAAATCCCAAGTCATGCTTGGCCTGGAATTTATATTCATGAACTTATACACGTGTTCAAGTGGCGGAGCCACTCTCCGGGGTCTATGATAAATATGAGCAACAAGCGTGCCTCAGCTCTGAACAAGGTATTAAGAGGAAATCTTGCCTTTATTATTTTCTGCTAAACTGCTAGAATTGACCGATTATTGCTCTTCCTGAAACGTCAGCAAAAACTCCAGTTACATTACAATCTGCCATTCGTGTGTTAATCTGTGTGGTGGTTTTTGTTGAGACCATCATTTCTTGATTTACTCAGATGGCAAAGCTGTATTTTTACTATTCTGCTATGAACGCAGGGAAAACCACTACTCTCGTTCAATCAGCATTTAATTACCGTGAGCGTGGGATGAACACGCTGGTACTTAAGCCGGAAATAGATGAGAGATACAGTTCTTCCGTTGTTCGTTCACGGATTGGTCTGGAGACTGATGCAGTTAGTGTTGATGCAAAGGATGATTTGTTCCTTCTCACAGAGAAATCGAATAAGAGAAATCCACTGAGTTGCGTTTTGCTTGATGAAGCTCAATTTTTGACAAAGTCACAGGTATTTTCTCTTGGTGAGATAGTTGACAGATTGGATATTCCTGTGCTGGCCTATGGACTTCGCAGTGACTTCAGGGGAGAACTATTTGAAGGAAGTATGCACTTGCTGGCCTGGGCAGATGAATTGGTGGAGATTAAAACTATCTGTCACTGCGGCAAAAAAGCAGGTATGGTATTGCGTCTTGATGAAAATGGGAAACCGGTGAGAATCGGTGATCAGGTTAAAATAGGTGGAAATGACATTTATGTTTCAGTATGCAGAAAACACTTTAAGCAGCAGCAGGCCGAAAACATTTTAGATGGCAGCGGCACCAATCTAAGCAGTTAAAAAAATGGTCATGTATCAGTAAAGCAATTTGTACCAAATGTTTTTTATTTCATAATCTTAATTAATCATAAACGAGAAAAATTAAATTGAAGAATGTTGTAATTGCCGGGGCAACCGGTGCTGTAGGTAATGAATTTCTAAAACTTTTAGAAGCACGCGACTTCCCCGTAAAAAACTTAAGACTGCTTGCTTCCGCTCGTTCAATTGGAAAGAAGCTGGAATACCGAGGTGAGAAAATTCCGGTTGAGCAATTGACCTCAAAATCTTTCAGTGGGGTTGACCTGGCATTTTTTTCCGCTGGTCGCGAAAGTAGCAAAGTGTATATTCCACATGCCGTGGAATCAGGAACTGTTGTTATTGACAACAGCAGTGCATTCAGAATGGATCCGGATGTACCTTTGGTGGTCCCGGAAATCAATCCGCAAACTGCTTTCAAACACAAAGGTATAATCGCCAATCCAAACTGCTCAACCATTCAGATGGTGGTTGCCTTGAATCCGCTGCACAAGGCGGCAGAGATTAAGCGTGTTGTAGTTTCCACATATCAATCCACTGCAGGCGCCGGCGCAAAAGGAATGAACGAACTTCTTAATCAGACACGTGCCTGGGCAAATGGAGAAGCCTTGGAGGTTTCATCATTCCCATCACAAATTTTATTTAATCTCTTCCCACATGTAGACATTTTTATGGAAAACGGATACACCAAGGAAGAGATGAAAATGATTAACGAAACAAAAAAGATTATGAATGCTCCTAATATGGGAATTTCCGCAACTTGCGTGAGAGTTCCTGTATTGAGGTCACATTCAGAAGCAGTCTGGATAGAAACTGAAAAAAAAATTACTCCGGAAGAAGCAAGGGAAATTCTTAAAAAGTCTCCGGGATTAATTGTACGTGATGAACCTGCAAACGGTGGATACCCCATGCCTTGGGATGTTGACGAAACAGTCGAAACTTTTGTGGGAAGAATCAGAGAGGATTTTTCTCATCCAAAAGGTCTTACTTTCTGGGTTGTTGCAGATAACCTCAATAAAGGTGCCGCCCTTAACTCGATACAGATTGCGGAAGTATTGGAAGCTGGTTAGTTAGACAGGTTTGAGGAATTATAATATCTTACCCGTTTTACGTGGAGGATATATTAAAACGAAAAATGAATTAAATATTATGCGATTTTTCTTTTCCTCAAAAAGTCTGCTGATAATTGCTGCCTTTTGTTTTTCCACACAATTTGCTTCAGCTCAAAGCACCGAACCCGCGATCGCCACGCTTCTACAGGTGGAAGGTGCCGTGGAAGCTGTGACAGCTAAATCCCCAAAAGGACGCAGGGGCAAAAACGGTATGCTTCTGTTTGCGGGAAATAAAATCAGCACTGCAGAAAATTCCAAAGCAACCATTGAATATCGGGACGGCTCAAGAGTGCGCCTGTTTCAGAATTCTCAATTGGTACTCAATTTATCCGAAGAACAGGCTACCAGCAAACGCACTTTCAAATTTCAGCTCTCACTAAATAAGGGTTCTTTGCGTGGAAGATTCCTCAAAGGGCTCCAGCGGACAAGAATACGTACCCCCACAGCCCAAATTGGAGTCAAGGGAACTTCCGTCAGGATAAAGGATAATGACAACAGGGCTACAGTATCTTTAACAGAAGGGCAGGTTGAAGTCAGCAATATCTCTTCAAAAACCATACTGAATCCCGGACAGTGGCTGCCTGATTTTGGACGTACAGAAGATTTAACAGAAAAAGTCGCCCCCCTGCCTAATATTCTGCATCTCAAAACAGATGATTATGAACTTGATTTTCGGGATGGTAAAGCAAAACAGTTAAAGTTCAGTGTTCAACTCCAACATGGCATCAGCGGCAAATCTGTTGCACGAAGCGGACTTGTAGTGTTTGAAAGTGATTACTACAGCATCCGTCTGCCTAAAAGATTCATGCTTGACAAAAAAGGTTTTGCCCGTGTACTTGTGGGAATTGATCCGCCGCGACTGACAGATCCAGGATTTAAGGGACTTATAACCATACGTGCATTCATGGACCAGGATGGCTTTGATGACGTGGCTGAAGGCAGTTTGGTGCTTAAGATACTTAATGCAGGCAAAAAAAGAACACTGCTTATTAACCCTGAAGGTGGTGTGACAGAAAAAAATAACTGAAGTTATTCTTTAAAGTTTTATCTGCAGAAAAAATTATTTATGATTTTTTTTCAGAATGCAGCAAAACTTGTGCGTAAAAAGATTTTATTCAGATCTTGTGATCATGAAAACAGTCGTGCTCACAATTAAGATTCCTCCCAGCATGGTCTGTAATGAAGGAACTTCTCCAAGTAGGAAAAGTGCAAACACAATCGCACACACAGGTTCAAGGCCCGCAATGAGCATGCTGGCTGTTTGAGCCCGTACATTTCTCAGTCCGTTGATAAGCAGTGCGTGCCCTCCTACAGTGCAAACCACACCAAGCACAAACAATAATGCCCAGTCTGCAGTGCTTAGAACCCATGATTCAGATAAAGACCAGGGCAGGAGAACCATTGCAGCAAATCCATTCTGCCAGCATGTGAGAAGCAGTGGAGAATGGTGACGCACATGCCCCCGATTCAGCAGGGTAAGCAGGGCAAAACCGAGACCTCCCCCCAGGCCCCACAGTACTCCTTGAATTACTGATCCGGAAAGAATGCTGCCGGAATTATCTGATGGAGAGGTGGCCATCAAGGCCAGACCGCAGATAACAATCAATACCGCTGATACGTTCCTTTTACTGAGTTTTTCATGAAAAAATATCGGTTCCAGAAAAGTTGTGAACAAAGGGTAGCTTGCAAATGTAAGCAAGCCAATTGCAACTGTGGAAACCTGAATAGATTTAAAGAATGCTATCCAGTGAACTGCCAGTATGATTCCACATAGTATCAGCCTTAGCCATTCCCGATAATGGCTGAAAATTACCTTCTTGCGCAGGACCAGCAGGGCAAGCAATAAGGCTCCAAAGGCAAAAACTGTCCTTCCCTGAACAATTAATAATGGAGAATGAGAAAGAAATTTTCCGAAAAGTCCTGTCAGGCTGACAAAAGGAAGGGCCACCAGAACACTGATAATTCCGTTCCGATACGAAACCGCAGTGCCATTGATATCGGACATTGATCTGTCGTTCAAGCAGCTTTTCTGGTACGCAAATGTACCCTTAAGATCGTAATTGCAGCAGGAGTCATCCCGGTTATCCTGCTGGCTTGTCCTAAGGTGTCTGGTTTTGATTTTTCCAGAATTTCAATAACCTCCCTGGATAGTCCGGGAATTCCGGATAACTCCATGTCATCCGGTAGCGATATCCGGTCGAGTTGGTTAATGTGCTTTAGTTCCTGGTTCTGGCGTGCAAGATATCCCGCGTATTTTATGTTGACTTCAACCTGTTCCCGCACTGCGGCTGAATATGATTCCCAGTCTATTTTACCGCTGATGGAATCACATGCCTGCAGCTTTTCAATATTTAATTGTGGACGTTTCAGCAAATCATAAACTTTAACTGCGGTCTTGAGCGGAGATTCACCTAGCATTTTCAGTTCTGACTGTACAGATTTGTTGGGTGAGATTTTTTCGGCTTTTACCATGCCGGTTAAACTCACTATTTCCCGCTGTTTTTGTTTAAATTGGAAATAATTATTTTTGGGCAGGGTGCCAAGTTCCCATCCTTTCTGGCTTAAACGGGCATCTGCATTATCTTCCCGTAAATACAGTCTGTACTCGGCTCGTGAAGTGAACATCCTGTAAGGCTCAGCTACTCCCCGTGTGATCAGGTCATCAATCATCACTCCGATATATGCTTCATTGCGCTGCAGGATAAAAGGCTGTTTTTTTCGTACCTTCAAAACAGCATTTATTCCTGCCATCAGCCCCTGCGCGGCTGCTTCTTCATAGCCGGTTGTTCCGTTGATTTGACCTGCAAGATAAAGATTCTTAACGTTTTTTAATTCAAGCGTGGCTTTTAACTGAGTTGGATGAACCATGTCGTATTCAATGGCATAGCCCGGCTGCAATATTTCAACTTCTTCCAGGCCATGAATACTGCGCAGAAAATCATGCTGAACATCAACAGGCAGACTTGTGGAAAGTCCATTGGGGTAAATCATCATGCTTTCCTCTGAATATCCCATAGGTTCCATGAACACCTGATGGCGTTTTTTGTCCGCGAACTTGACAATTTTATCTTCGATCGACGGACAGTAGCGCGGACCAATCCCTGTTATTTGTCCGCCGTACAGAGCTGATCTGCCAAGATTGTCTTGAATTATCCGGTGTGTGTTTTCATTTGTGTAGGCAATGTGACAGACTACCTGAGGAAGCAGAATTTCTGAATCCCAGAATGAAAATTTCTTAGGCTTTTCATCTCCAGGCTGTATGCCCAGTTTACTCCAGTCAATGCTTCTCTTGTCCAAACGTGCCGGTGTACCGGTTTTCATTCTTCCAAGTTGCAGAGACTGATTCCCAAGTGACAATGAAAGTTTTTTTACTGACGGCTCTGCAACTCTTCCTGCTTCCACTCGATCTTCCCCGCGATGAATCAGGCCATTCAGGAAAGTGCCAGTGGTGATAATAACTGTTTCTGCTAAGTACTCATCATTGTCAGTGCGTAGTCCAAATACCTGATCCCCCTGCATCAATAATTCTTCTGCAGTTCCTTCAACAATCATGAGCCCGGGCTGTTTTTCAAGTTTCTGTCGCATTACCTTTTTGTATGCAAGATAATCAGACTGACAGCGGGAGCCTCTGGTTGCAGCACCACGAGAGGCATTCAGCATACGAAACTGTATACCGGTGGCATCTGCTGCCTTCCCCATTTCTCCGCCCAGTGCGTCTATTTCCTTGACCAGATGTCCTTTCCCAATCCCGCCAATTGCAGGATTGCATGACATCTGGGCAATTGATTCTCGTGACTGAGTGATCAGCAGTGTTTCTGCTCCCATCCTGGCTGCAGCCAATGCGGCCTCACTGCCTGCATGTCCTCCGCCAACTACCAGGACGTCATGTTTTGTCGAGTTGATTTTCATTGAACTTTTATCCGGGTCAGCTTTGCTGAAACGTTTTTAAATTTTTCAACTGAAAAAAATTGAAAATAATTTAAATGATGAATTTTATCAGTATAATGCTGAAACTTTCAAAATGTAAATTCTAGGCAGGAACCTCGTTCAGCATTTGTTTAATTTCGGTATAAATATTTTCCGGTGAACCAGTCCCGTCAATAGCCCTGAGTATGCCTTGTTTCTGATAGTATCTGACCAGAGGTTCAGTCAGCTCATGGTATGTGTTGAGTCTGGATTGCACAATTTCTTCTTTGTCATCTTCACGCTGAACCAGCTTTTCTCCGGTAATATCATCTTTTCCTTCTATTTTAGGAGGATTAAATTCTATGTTGTAGCTCCTCCCACTTGTTATGTGAAAACGTCTGCCTGCAGTCCGTTTTATTGCCATCTCATCAGGAACGCATAATCGAATTACCACGTCAATTTTCTGATTACGGTCTGAAAGTATTTGATCAAGTTTTTCTGCCTGAGCAAGTGTACGGGGGAAACCATCGAGCATGTAGCCGTGTTCACATTCCGTACTGAAAATTCTGTCCTTGACTATACCTATCGCTATTTCATCAGATACAAGTTCACCTTTATCGATAATGGATTTGGCCTGCATTCCAATTTCTGTCCCCTTACTGATAGCTGCACGCAGCATGTCTCCTGTGGAAAGCTGTACAAAGCCGAATTCACTTATTAATTTTTGAGCCTGAGTACCTTTACCGCATCCCGGAGGACCAAGCAAAATTATATGAATGTGTTTTTTCATCTGAAAAATGAATCCTCTATATTCAATTTTAGAAATACTGAGTGTTTATTTCACTTCTTACATTGTGAATGAAAATTTCTTCATTTACTCTACAGGCAGGGATGGTGAGGTGATTAAAAAAAGAACAATGTTTGAAAGTTCCATTATATAAAAAATTACTGACAAATGAATCTATAAGAAAAAACTGGCATCCATGTTATAAGGTTTAAAACAAATAACAATTAAAATTCATTTTTTTATCTTCAGACTGGTTCAATAACGCAATTCATCAAAACTTCAGGCACATGTGATTCATTGGGGAGTAAAAGCAGAGTGCTGACAATCCGGGCAATGTCTTGAGGACGGGACATAATTTCCTGCTTAACTGACGGAGCATGAATTGCTGTCATTTCGGACTGCACGTAACCGGGACAAACAGCTGTTACCCTGATTCCATCCTCCCAGCCCTGCATACGGGCAGTATGAGAGGAAGCCAGTGCCGCATATTTGCTCATTGAATATCCAACCCAGTTCCCTTTTACTCTTTTTCCGGACATTGAAATAATATCAATTATGCGTCCACAACCCGATTTACGCAAATAGGGGAATGCAAGGCGGGTTAAGCGCAGCGGAGCTTTGGCATTTACTTCCCACATTTCATCCAGCAATTCTTCCGAATCATCTTCAAGCCCGATGCTGTGCAGAATGCCTGCATTGTTTACCAGAACATCGATTCTCCCAAAATGTTTAATGGTTCCATCAATCCAGGATTTCGCACTTTGAGGTTTTTTTGCATCATAGGCATCGCAGAGCAGCTGGTTTCCCGGAATAGATGAAAGTGACCCAGGAAGATTACCGGGATTTCGTATACCAAGACTAAGAAGATATCCGTCTTCAGAAAGTTTTTCCGCAACGACTTTCCCGATTCCCCGGTTTGCACCTGAAATCATCACAACTTTTTTTTCTGTATTTTCCATTCTGGACTTGTATTAAAGATAATGTTTTAGCATAAGCTGAAAAGAATTTGGAGTATCACCAAACTCTGATTTTTTTTGTGTTGGTTTTGCAGAATTTTTTCCGGAAGCCAGAATAAAACTTCCGGAAAACAGCCAGTTCTCAGAAATGTTCCACTCTAGTCCGGAGATAGTTTGGGACGAACTGTCATTGAGATTAAAATAAGCTGAACTGTTTAAAGACCAAAGCGGTGAAATCTGGTAGTTAAAGGATGGCAGCAGATAATCCCTTCCTAGCAGAGTAACAGGATATTCCTGGTATATGACAGAAGAAGCGTTGTTGAGATAGCTTCCTGGATTATCCGTACCCATAGAGTTGAAATGCATTTCCAGCATGGTGAAAAGTTGTTGACTCCATTGTAAATTCAGTCCAATTGTCCATTGTGCCCATTGTTCAGATCCATCAGAATTTTTTTCTGCAGCAGATTTGCGTTGCAATACAACTGCCCCGTCAAAGACAAAACCAACCTTCCCCAGTTCAGTCTGTAAAGTCAGGCCCAGTAGTTGATTTTTTTTAAAAACAGCCGTCATCGGGGTCAAATCCGTATTTCCATGCAGGAAATGTGAACGCAGATAAGCACCGTTGTTTCCCGGCAAAAAATTTTTTCCTGCTACTATACCTCCTTCAATTTCAGTTGTATCACCAAATCCTCCTGTAATTCGTACCGCATCCACACCTGGTCTATATTCCTGATCCAGTGCCTTGAAAGAAACAGGTGTGAAAACGTCTGTGGGGCTGATTGTCGCAGCTCCAAAAGCGACAGCCTGTCTGCCTAAAATATATTCCAGGTTTCCTGCCTGGTATCGAATAAAGATTCGATCCAGATTTTGTTCCACATGCCAATTCCTGGAGGTTGCTGATGAGTCAGGAGTTCCCGGCAGCAGGAGGTTTAGGTCAGTAATCCTGTAAATTCTGGTTTTGGAGTTCTTTATTGAGATTGTACTAATGTCTGAAGCAGAATCTGTCAGAGCCGGAAACAATTCATAATCAATTTCAATCGAGTAATTCTTATCCAGATCAAAGTAGGTTTGAGTACGGAAGCGGTTAAATAAATAATTCCTGGAAGCTTCAGTATTCTTCTGGGAGATAAGCAGGCTTTTTGTGCTGAACGAAATTTCTGCAGATACGTCCGGAGTAAATATGATGCATAAGAATAGTGATTTTAAAATGATCCGGGAAAATGAATATTTTTCGCAGACAATAAAGACGTAATAAGTTGTTTTTCCTGTCAAAGCATTAATCCAGGATTCATTAAACAGCCGAAATACCTGATCTGCAATCAGGTATGAGAGGGATTCCGGGTTTGATCCTGGAGCGGGATATACAAACAAATGAAGAATTTTATTTCCTGGACTCATCCTTGACAATCTGTCCATCTGACAGCGTTACTATTCTTTTGGCTTGCTCCATTATTTGAGGATCATGCGTGGAAAATACAAAGGTCATGCTTAATTCCTTATTGAATTGCTTCATCATCTCCAGAAGCTGGCCCCCTTTTTCAGAATCCAGGTTTGCAGTCGGTTCATCAGCAAGTATGATATCGGGATGAGATACCATGGCCCTTGCAATTGCAACACGCTGCTGCTGACCTCCGGAAAGTTCTGCAGGGAATCTGTCCTCTTTACCTTCCAGACCTAGCTTTGCAAGAAAATTTTGTACACGCTTTCTGCGTTCCTCGGCAGGAACTTTCTGAAGCAGCATCACATATTCAATATTTTCCAGCACGGTTAAAACAGGAATCAGGTTATATGCCTGAAAGACCAGTCCAATGTGTTCAAGGCGAAATCGAGACAATTCACTTCCATTCATTTCCTTGAGTGAGCGTCCGGAAACCTGGATATCACCGGAACTCAGCTTATCAAGTCCGCAGAGAATATTAAGTAAAGTAGTTTTTCCTGAACCGGAGGGCCCGACAATTGCTGCAAAGTCTCCGCGTTTAATTTCCAGGTTAACATTCCTGAGGGCATGAATCTCTGTTTCTCCTTCTCCAAAAGTTTTGGTCAAATTATTTGCTGCAATTAAAGTTTCAGTCATTTGTGATTTGGATTGTTATAGTTTACGTTTCCGAAGGGCATCTATCGGAAGCATATAAAAGAGCTTGCAGGCAGGATAAACTGAGGCAATTATGGTAAATCCAATACTCAAAAAAGGATAAAATACAAGCCTGCTCCATTCAAGTGAAGGATATATTTTTTCCTGTAAAGTGACTCCGGAAATTTCAATTCCGATGTAGTCTATGCCGTAACTGGCAAACATAGATGTAGAAACAGCAGATAATGCCAGTCCCACGATTACACTGAAAAAACCAAGACAAATTGCTTCATATACCATCAATCTGGCAGTCTGCCAGGGTGTTGTGCCGATTGACTTGATTACACCAAATTCAAACAGTCTCTCGTAAAGTCCCATCAACAAAGTGTTTGTGATTCCTAGTGAAATAATAAGAAACAGTATAACTCCCATGATTGCCATGGAAAGATCAGTCATCTGAGTCATCATGTAAAGTGAAGGCATCAGCTCTGTCCAGAGCAAAAGCTCATTGCCTGAAGATTCATGCAGTTCAGCAAGTGGAATAAGCGGAACTCCATCTTTCGTCAATTGAGAAAAACGCATTGCGATCTGGTGAACCTTACCTTCGAGTTTGAGCATTTGCTGCAGTGTCTTCCGGGGCACAACCACCATCGACTCATCCATTTTATCTTCACCTGTTTTGAAGATACCGCTCAATCGAAACAACTCCTGAGTCATTTCTCCAGAAGCCGCATCAACTGAAGTAAGAACAAGGCGTTCTCCGGGATGCAGCTCCAGTTTTTCCGAAAGTTTCGAGCCCAGAATCATGTTCCGACCGGATGCAGAATCAAGATATTCTCCTTCGATTATTGCTTCATCAAATTTTGAAAGACGATGTTCTTCTTTTGGATCGATTCCAAGAGACAAAACCGGCTCTGTACCTGCCGAAGAGGAAAGCATACTTTGAGTCACTACACGCATACTTAGTGCTGAAAGGTGAGGATGTTCTTCAAGGTGGGCAAGTGACTGGTCTATATCATTTATAGTGAGTGTCACATTCTGTTCATCACGAAATCCGAGGGCGTTCATTTGTGCATGCCCCATCAGTGAATCTGTGGCATTTTTCACCATGTTTGTATTCATTCCTTCAAACATAGTGTCAGTGAAGACCATGGCAACAAGGCCTACTGCAATGACAAGTGCAGTAAGCACAGTGCGTGTTCGGTTTCTCCAGAGATTTCTCCAAGCCAGTTTCCAGAGCATCTCAATTCTCCCTCATTGCTTCAACTGGAACTGCTCTTGCGGATTTTATTGACGGAAAAAACGCAACGACAACTGCTAATCCAACAACGAATATTGCCGGAACAAGTAAAACATACAAAGAAACCTCACTGATAATATCGCTGAAAAGCACTCCTCCATATTCCATCGGCGGATCGATTGCAATTCCATCTTCAGCAAAATACCAGTTCAGACCAGTAGCAAATATAAGTCCTGCAAACACACTGAGGCTGCTTAACAGGGTCGTTTCAGTAATAACTGAGCGAAAGATGAAAGCGGGCGGTGTACCCAGCGCCAGCAGCAGACCATATTCATGTCGTCGTTCATATGAATTCATCAAAACAGTGATTAAAACAACCAGCCCTACAATCAGCATGATTACCGCCTGTGTGAACCAGTTTCCCTGCTGGTCTGCAGTCATTGCTTTATAAAATTGTTTTTCAACAACCTGCCAAGGCTGTACATCAAGCTGATCATTGTACAGTATTTTTTGAATCAATTGAGCTTCAAAGCGTGCTTTTGAGTAATCTTCCAAACGCAGAGCAATTTCATGAACACGATTACCCAGCGACAAGAATTCCTGTGCGTCTGCCAGAGTCATGTAAATAAGACGTGCATCAGCGTCTTCAGAATTTTTTCCAACAATACCTGTCACAGTGAATAAATCATTGGCAATAGATCCATCAGCCGCCTGCCCGATAAAAACCACTTCGTCACCTGTATTTGCATTTAGCAGCTTTTGCAACTGTGTTCCAATTAAGACAGGGTTTTTCACACCAGCAGCCTCACTCAAGTAAATTCCATCCCTAACTTTTTCACGCATGTTTGTAACCATTGCTTCCTGCTTCGTATCAATTGCTGTTAGACGTGAAATTGTTGATTTTTTATCCTTGAACACTAATACGGCAGAATACACACGGGGAGTCCATGATTCCAATGACGCATGGCTTTCAAGCCTGCTTATAATTTGAGGAGTCAGTTCAAAATTGCGAAAGAGGGAGGGTCTTTCAAGGTAATCCTGCTTGTGGATCTGAACATGACCGGAATGAGTATCAGTCAGCATGCGAATTAAATTACCGTAGCTGCCTTCGCTGAAGCCCAATGAAATTGAAAACAGGACGTAGCAACCCATCATGCTCAGACCACAAAGTATAGACCTGCTTTTGTACCGCAGAATGTTTCTAAAGGCCAGTTTCAGGGTGAGCATAGTATTAAAATCTAAAATTCAAAATCAATTCATTTACCTCTCAATCGACTGAATGAAAAAAAATTTTTTGATAACTCAGGATTATAGTCAATAGACTTGTAACGGATCAGTGTCTTGCTCTTTTTGTTAAGCGTACGCATTTCCAGCACCGCAGGAATTTTCTTCCCTCCCATAAGCTGAAATTCCCTGAATTCCATCACACGCTTTTTTTCTCCATGCTCATTAAAAAATATCTGTTCAACAGGCATGTAATCATCGCGGCGTATACTGATGGATAGTTTTCCCCAGACTGTAACTGTGTGTTTTTTTGGAATGAGTATAATATAGTAAAGATCTTCAACTGCAGAGGGATGTGGTTCAAGCTTGGAGATATAATCGTCTACAAATGTGTTTTCCCTGACTAAATCATCGTTTGTGAAGTCCGATCCCATCCAGGAGCTCATCATCATCGAAGGAGGAACTTTGAGCATCTTGTTTATTTTTGGAAAGTAATTCCACATCTGATTGCCTCGTTTAAGTGTTTTAATGCCCCGATCCTTGCGGGGAGAGAGGATTTTAATCAGGGTTTCTTCCATTCCACGGGACCACACTTCCATTTCAGTAGTACGTTCCCAGTTTTCAGTAACAATTTTCATTTCCATTATGGCATGACTTGAGTTGCTGCGGTATAGCAGATCAACTTTTTCCAGCAGTTCCTCAACTGAGGTTTGCGCAGCTGCACAAATCGAAAAGCTGAAAACAAGTACAGCTGAACTGAAAATTTGTTTCATTGAAATTATTTTCACAATATCACTCACCTAGAGCTGTTTCAATTTCCCGCAGGACTTGAGGATTTTTTTCACTTTTCTTTGCACTTTTCAGTTCATTCCTGGCCCTCTCATTATTTATGCGTCCCAGGGCCCATGCAGAATGACTGCGCACAACAGGTTCAATGTCATGTAGACCAATTCTAAGTGCTGGAATGGCGTCCACATGAGCCCAGTTTCCAAGGGCTACGGCAACGTTGCGTAATAATCCCCTTCGCCTGGTGCGTTTAACGGGGCTTTTCCGGAATCTCTTGCTGAAAGCTGCCTGATCCAGCTTCATCAAGTCAGTGAGATCAGCAGCATAATTTTCCGTTCGGGGCTTAAAGCCCGGTTCAACAGATTCAGGAGCATCCTTATTCCACGGACAGACATCCTGGCAGATGTCACAGCCAAAGATGTGATTATCCATCTTAGGCCTCAGATCAGCAGGAATTGCTCCCTTGTGTTCTATTGTCAGATAGGAAATACAAAGCCGTGCGTCAACAGTACGGTCCGCGATAATTGCCTCGGTCGGACAGGCCTCAATACAGCTGGTGCAGGTACCGCAGTCAACGCGTGTAAATGGGTCGTCTGCTTTCAGTTCAACGTCAACCAGCATTTCTGCAAGAAAAAACCATGAACCTTTTTCCACGTTGATCAAATTGGAATGCTTCCCAAACCAGCCAAGCCCGGCACGCTGTGCCACTTCACGTTCCAGAACCGGTCCGGAATCAACAAAGCTGCGTGTGTGATTTACGACATTTAATTCATTGCAGAGATAGTTTTCCAGAGTTTTCAGTTTGGAATGGATGATTTCGTGATAATCATCACCCCAGGCATAGCGGCTGATACGAGCTCTTGAAGGGGCATGAGTTTCTGGAGAAGGATTGCCTGTGTTATAGCTATAGCCAAGTGCGACCAGTGACAAAGTTTGAGGAAGTAAATTGCGAGGGTCTTCCTTAAGCTCTGAATGGCGTTCAAGATATTCCATTGTTCCGGCATAGCCTTTTTTCAGCCAGGCCCTGTATATCTCAATTGTTTCGCTGCGTGAAACCGGAACTACGCCGAACAGGTCAAAACCTAAAGCTGAAGCTTTTTCACGCAGCAGGCGCGAAAGCGTGGCTGGACTCATTCCATTTTTTTCAGTCCACTATATTCTCTGGATCAATAACAAGGTTGCGTTCCAGTTCAGCCATTCCCAGACTCACATCCAGGTCCACTCCCTGCTGCCGGCAGCTCATTCCTAGTGCATAGAGAACCTTGAATAAATTCTGGGATCGGCACTGTTCGCCCATCTGTCCAATGCGCATTATATCCAGACCGAAGGCTCCTGATATCTCCACATGAAAACGACTGGACATGTTTTTACGTATTTGAGCGTTGTCTGCATCTTTTGGGGTCTGAATTGCGACTACAGAATTGAGACGGTCTTTAATCGGTACAAACAGCTGCAGTCCCATTGTCTCAATACCTGCCTGCAAAGCAATAGAACTGGTCCTGTGACGCTCAAAACGTACAGGCAGAGTTTCCTCACATATCTGCCTCAGCGCTTCATACAAAGCCAGTATCCCCGGCACAGGAGCCGTGTAATGGTACTGCTGTGATCCCCAGAATGTCTGTGCACGCAAGGCATCCAGACACCAGTGCGGCTGGCGTGCTTTTCGCGATTTTACTGTTTTCCAGGCTTCTTCTGAAAAAGCAATCAGGGAAACTCCCGGAATCGAAGACAGTCCTTTCTGTCCTCCTGCAATGGTAATATCAATTCCCCATTCGTCCATCTGCAGAGGCATTGTGGTCAATGTACATACAGCGTCCACAACCACCAGGGTTCCATTTTCCTTAGCCAGCCTGACAACTTCCGGAAGGCATTTCAGTTCAACGCCGCATGATGTTTCACCCTGTGCAAGTGTAATCACGTCAAAACTTTGTTTTGACAGAGCCTCACGGACCTGTTCCACACGAACCTGCTGAATTCCGTTTGATTTGAGCAAGGTGACATCAGCACCAACACCTTTGGCCATCTCTGCCATGCGTCCGCTGAAGGTCCCCATTGAAAGAGCTAATACACTTCGACCGGGCCAGAGAATGTTGGCAATTGCCATTTCCATTGCTGCTGATGCAGGACCGGAGACTCCAATAATTTTATCTGAAACTGTTTGAAATGCATAGCGCCCCATTTTCTTAACATTTCTTACAACTTCATCCATGGTTTCACCCAGATGATTAATCACCACGCCGTTTGCCCTTGAAACGGCGTGAGAAATAGGTACGGGGCCCGCGCCCATCAGAAGAAGAGGCTCGGATGGCAGGATTGTGTCCAGTAATTGTGTTTTCGGAGGTGAATAAGCCATCTTTAGAAAAACCTGCGCAGGGGAAAGTAAATTTTCAAAACACTGAAATATTTTCGCTTAAATATAAAAAACCATTCATACGAAAAATGTATTTTATGTTTGAAATGAATACCTGGTGCAAAAATGATCCGTCAAAATGCATATGCAAAAGCTGTCCCTCCACTTGGAGCAGAGCCCCATCAGAAAACAATTCAGGGATTAGGAAAAGAATTTGTGTGCCTTCTTCCTTGAGACACATCCGGAATCTATACTAAACTCGAGAGAAATTTGAACAGGCAGCCAGATATTTTGCTGCCTCTTATTTAAAAGAAGGAATGTAAATGGAAAGGATTTCTGAAGATTATCTGATGTATATTTAATGGAGAAAAAACAGCAGTTCTTTTGTGCAGAAAACTCAAATGAGATGCACCTGAGTTTAAACTTCCCTTTCTCCTAAATTACCATAGCGGTGATAATCTGCTGAGAGGCTTTGTTCTCTTAAGTAACGCAGCATTTCTATGCGGCCTTCAGCCAGAGGCACATTTCGTGATATGTGCTTTCCAAGTTTGGCAGCGGCCTTGTGCATTTCTTCTGGAACCCGGTCATGGTGTGCATACCGAACTCTTTCGATTTCAGCAAGACGGACAGAAAGCTCATGATCACTTTCAGTGCTCATTTTAACGCTGTCGCACAAGTCTTTTCCTTCCGGACCATAAAGAAATTTGACAGCTGCATTTTCCAGATCAGCAGGCAGACTCACTTCGACTTCGCATCCGGCAATACGTGCGGCGGCAATCCTGATAAGTGTTTCAAACAGCCCATCATCAACATGCAATCTCACGCATACTTTTCCGATGGGCAGATAACGGAAAATATTGTCCTGTCCCCGTAAACGGAAAAAATCCTGCTCAGCTGAAAATTCATGCTCATACTGATAGAGACAGCTGTAAATCCCGTGAATGGTTTTTTGCAGTTCGCTGCGGATTTCCTGATGTTCATTTCTGTTTAATTGATTCTCCCATTTTCTGGCAAGATTCTGCAGCGGCGATTCTTCCTTCAAAGGTCCTTGTGTTGGTAAATCAACTTCATGTATTCTGCAGAACTGCAGCGCGTAATTAGGGCTTCCGGCTTTAATGCCCGCACCAATGGCTGAAAGCTTCATTCCCCCGAATGACTGACGGAGTACAATGGCACCGGTGGTCACACGGTTAACGTAAAGGTTACCAGCTTTGATTTTTTTTGACCATATTTTCTG
>ERZ651768.1412-NODE-1412-length-17587-cov-29.948258_pt1 | contig 17587 bp, 20 predicted proteins | sample MGYA00514754_ERZ651768 | MGnify/ENA metagenome assembly ERZ651768
GACAGCATGGCAGCAAAAATAATTCTTGAGCAATGGTTAAAGTTAGAAACTCTGGGATGAAAAATTATCATTAACCACGAGATTCAATAATGATGGTGTAACAAAATGAAACATCTGCTTTATCTTAAAGAACTGAACCAAAGAACAATATCGAAACTTCTTGCAAAAGCAGAAACATTTTTATCCTCCAACAACTTTCCGTCACCACAAGATAAAAATCTCCAAGGCATTACCTTGGCAAATTTATTTCTAGAACCTAGCACTAGAACCAGAAGCTCGTTTCAAATTGCAGCCAAAAGGCTGGGAGCAGATGTTTTGAATATCGATGAACAACACTCTTCTAGAACCAAAGGCGAAACCATAATCGATACGATCCAAACACTTGAAGCAATGGGCGTCAATTACTTTGTAGTCAGACATAAAGAAAGAGGTATCTTGTCAAAAATTGTTGCAAACGTAGATTCAGGCTCGCACGTTATTAACGGAGGTGAGTCTATTGACTCTCATCCAACCCAGGGATTATTAGATTTACTAACAATAAAAAAACACAAGAAAGGATTTGATCAAATCAAAGTTGCCATCGTGGGAGATATAAAACATTCTCGTGTGGCTAGGTCTTTGGCTGAAGGTTTGGTTACCATGGCAGTTAAAAAATTGACGCTGATCACCCCGGAAGAATTCGAACCAGATATGAAGTTCTATCCCAATGCAGAATACAATAAAAATCTTGAACAAGGATTAGTCAATGCTGATGTTGTGGTAGCTCTTAGAGTGCAAAGAGAAAGAATCGAGAGGCTCACAGAAACAATGAGTCCTGATCATTACTTTGAAAAATACGGATTAACAACAAAGCGATTGGAGCCTTGCAATGATGATGTTATCGTTATGCACCCCGGACCTGTGAATCGTGGTGTAGAAATTTCAGATGAGGTAGCAGATGGGGCAAATTCTGTGATCAGAGAACAAATCACCAATGGAATTGCGATAAGAATGGCGCTGTTATCAATGATGCAAGCAGAAGTAATGAAATAATGGTGCACCGATCTGCGACAGTTTTTGAAGAAAAATCCAGGGTTATTCAACAAATAGAATTCGCTGGAAAACAATTCGTACTAACTCTTGAAGCTCACAAATCTTCAATGACTGCTTCACCTGGCGAATTCGCCTTCGTTGATTGTGGTGAAAATATACTGTTGAGAAGACCACTGTCTTACCTAAGAGCAAACAAAGAACAAAAAACGGTTGAATTTCTATACAAAATTATAGGCCCGGGTCTTGAGGCTCTAAGTGAACTTCAACCAGGTGATGAGGTGAATCTAATGGGTCCAATCGGCATAGGTTTTAACTTCGAAAAACCTAACCAAATCCCAGTTGTAATCGGTGGAGGAGTTGGCATTCCTCCAGTGCTTTTCTTAGCAGAATACCTAAAGAATCTAAATCAAGGGTATGCACCGATTGCATTTTATGGTTCTGAACTCCCCTTTCCTTTTGCAACGGTGAAATCCTCAATAAAGGTCGATGGCATGAACAATGACAACAACACTTCTATTGCTGACATGGAAAACAAAAACATTCCCTGCCGTTTAGCCAGCCTGAATGACTTCGAGGGCTGCCACCAGGGGTATGTGACAGAATTGGCTGAACAATGGATTCGAACACTGAGTAAAGAAGAATTAAAACGAATTGTCATTTACGCATGTGGACCAGAGCCAATGCTGCAATCTGCTGCCAAACTCGCTGAAGTTTACCAAATTGATTGTCAGTTATCGCTTGAGGAATTTATGGCTTGTGCAATTGGTGGTTGTGCAGGGTGTGTGGTTGAAGTGACACTTCCAGAAGGTGTTGCAATGAAAAGGGTTTGTGTTGATGGTCCCGTATTTGATGCACAAAGCATTTTCCCAAGATGATTGACATTGAAAAAAATTATCAAGCATTGCAATCCAGAATTCAGTCCTCTTTGGCATTAACTGGCCAGGAAGAATCTGGCTTTACAATCGTCGCAGTCAGCAAGAAGAAATCATTGGCCGAGATTGAAACAGCATACCGCCTGGGCCTGAGCCATTTTGGAGAAAATTACGTGCAAGAAGCCGTAAAAAAAATAAAAAGCTTCCACCATAAAGCAACCTGGCATTTTATTGGTTCCATTCAATCCAACAAAGTCAAACCCATTGCAGAAAATTTCGATTGGGTGCATACCATAACCAGATACAGCATAGCTGAGAAACTGGATAAATATAGGCCCAAGCCCATGCCTCCGCTCCATGTCTGTATCCAGATACAACTACATCAAGATGATTCCAGAAACAGTCTGCCAATCAACAAATTACCTGAAATGGCGACAAAAATTGAAAATTTGCCAAATTTAAAATTGAGAGGCCTCATGGGCATGACCCGTTTTGGCGCATCTGAAGAAGAACGACATCAAAGCTACAAAATAATGGAATTGGCATCTGAGTCTCTCAAGAATAATGGATTTGAAATAGACACGTTGTCTATGGGGATGTCTGATGATCTGGAAATAGCGATTCATAATCATGCAAATATGATTAGAATAGGCACTGCATTATTTGGGCCAAGGCAATAAAAAATGAATAAAAATGGAGCATGAAAATAAAAAAATTGCTTTTATTGGTGGTGGTATGGTCACCGAAGCAATGATCAGAGGAATGATTCTTCACGGTCACAATCCCACAAGAATATTTGTCTCCGACCCATCACAAAAAAGAAGGCAGCTTCTGGCTGTCTTGAACAGACAACTTAATATTGAGACTGACAACAATTTAGTTGCCGAGGTCTGTGATGTTTTGGTTTTAGCACTTAAACCGCAAATTTTTGTTGATGTTGTTGAAAAGATTGCTGAAACGCACAAAAAAAACGATTCAGTCATTGTCTCAGTGGCTGCTGGTATTGCACTTGATACTTTGAAATCTATTTTTGGTGATACATCAAAACTCTGCCGGGTCATGCCAAACCAGCCTTGTCTTATAGGCAGAGGGGTGTCAGCATTGATCGCCAGCAATCTGAATAAAAATGAGAAAGCCTTGGCTTCTTATTTATTCGATTCCGTGGGTAAATCCATTTGGATTGAAAATGAAGATTGGATGCATACGGTTACTGCTGTTTCTGGAAACGGTCCTGCCTACTTTTACCATATGATGGAATTATTAACTGAAGCAGCAAAAATTGCTGGTATACCTGAACAGATTGCACAAGAACTGGTTATTCACACAGCAATTGGATCCAGTCAACTCGCCCTAAATAGTTCCGATGATTTTGCAACACTTCGAAAAAAAGTGATGTCTCCAGGAGGAACCACAGAAGCAGCATTTGAATCACTTGAAAACAACAACATTCAATCGATCTGGAAAGAGGCCATCGATGCTGCTACCCAAAGATCAATTGAATTGGGCAACCAAGACTCTGATAATGAATCTGAATAAACCAATCATAAAATCTAATGGAAAATGTATTCTTATTTTTGTTCCGGACGTTCGTTGACTTTATTACCATTGTTTTGATTTTGAGGCTAATTGCCTCCCGCTGGATCAGTGCAAACAATCCAATCCATCAATCAATAGTTCTGATTACCAGTCCAATCATTAGACCTTTTACTTCAAGGTTTTCAAAACAGTCGTCTCTCGAAATTATTTTGATTAGCCTTTGTCTTCTCATTGAACTCTTCGCCTTGTGGTTCATGACGACCATTAATTGTCTGAACGGACCCAATTTCCTTCAACTCATTGGCCTGAGCACAATGAAATTGATGATCCTGGTTTTGAGGATATTTTTTATCAGCATCTTGGCCCATGTCATACTAACTTGGCTCAGCCCCAATAGTTTTACTCCTGCAACACGGTTTATTGGTGAACTGGTTGCGCCAGTTCTGAGGCCGATAAAAGCACGGTTGCCCTACCTAGCAGGTTTAGACTTTTCGCCACTGATTGCAGTAGTAATTATCCAATCAATCATTATGATTATTCCTATAAACACTGTTTTTTCTGGGATTCTATGTTTGAATTTCAGACAAATACTTTAACGGTCTTCTTCTATGAAAATAGTGAATGTAAATGTTCATAAACACGATATGAAATTAAAGGCCCCATGGGCCATTGCTGGACGAGTGACCGAATCGGTGCAAAACATATTTGTCGAAATACAATCAAACCAAGACATAAAAGGAATTGGAGCTGGGGCACCCGCTCCGGATGTAACAGGAGAAAATTTTACTGCTGCGTACAATAATCTGCAATCCATGGCAGAGAAAATGATTGGCTGGGATATAGGCAATGAAACCCATGTTCTCGAAAGATTGCAATCAGATCTCAAACATTTTCCAGCCGTAAGAGCCGCGATTGACATGGCGCTTTTTGACTTGCTGGCAAAGTCAGAAAAAACATCCCTGGTAGGGCGTCTGGGACAAGTGCACCAATCCTTTCCTACATCCATCACCATTGGTGTTGCGTCGTTAGAGCAGACTGTAAAAGATGCAAAAAATCATCTGAGACAAGGATTTCAAATTTTAAAACTAAAAATTGGCGAAAACGTTAATGAAGATATTGACAAAGTATTTGCACTTTCCGAATTAAACTCGGGTAGTCCACTGATCAGAGTCGATGCCAATCAAGGTTACTCGATTGCAGACTTGGAAAAATTCTACGATCAGACGAGCCACCTGGGGCTTGAATTAATAGAACAGCCTCTCCCAAGGGATCAAATCAAGGAAATGCTTTATTTTCCTGAAGAACTAAGGGCTATTTGTGTTGCAGATGAGAGTTTACATTCACCTGCTGATGCCATCCGACTGACGGATAAAATAAAGCCGTTCGGTGTCTTCAACATTAAATTAATGAAATCCGGTGGGATATACCCAGCATTGAAAATCGCCAAGATTGCTGAAAATGAGGGTATAAAATTGATGTGGGGTTGTATGGATGAAAGCAAAATCAGTATCGCAGCAGCACTCCACGCCGCCTTAGCAAGTACAGCCACAGAGTATCTAGATCTAGATGGTCATTTTGACTTGAAATGGGACTTAATTTCCGGTGGGTATATTTGCGATAATGGGATTATGACAACAAACAATAAACCAGGTTTGGGGGTCTACAATGAAACCTAATCCCAGAGGCACTGCTCTGCTATACAGCGGCGGGATGTTGACTGACCTCCATGGAAAAACATCTCATGGTTTGCTCCGATACTCAAAACGCTTCCAAATTTTAGGCGTCGTTGACCATAAACATGCTGGTCGAATGTCCGCTGAACTAGTTTCCAACTGCCAAGATGACCTGCCAATTTATAGTGACATTACCAAAGCCATTGAGGGATTAGGTATGAAGCCTGAGTATCTAATCATCGGTCTTTCCTTTCATGGCGGGCTACTGCCTGAAACTCATAGGAACTCAATAAATCAAGCTCTGAAAGCAGGGATCAATGTGGTTTCTGGTTTACACCAGGTACTAGGCGAAGATCCGGGATTTGCCAAACTTGCCAAGGAGTTTGGAAGCACCATCTACGATATTCGCCGACCAAGAAAAATCGAAGATTTATCCTTCTGGACTGGAAAAGTATTGGGTTTGAAAACACCAAGAATTGCTGTCTTAGGAACCGACTGTGCCCTTGGCAAAAGGACCACCTGTCAGTTTTTACTTCAGGCATGTCATGAATCTAATATAAAAGCAGAACTTATCTACACAGGACAAACTGGTTTCTTGCAGGGTTTTAAACATGGTTTCCTTTTAGACGCAACGCTGAATGACTTTGTTACCGGCGAGTTGGAAAGAGCAATTATGGAATGTGATGCAATTAGTCGACCGGAAATAATGCTGATTGAAGGACAATCCTCCTTAAGGAATCCTTCAGGTCCTTGCGGATCTGAACTCATACTTGCAGGGGATGTGAACGGCGTCATTCTTGTCCATGCTATTGATCGAGATTACTTTGAAGGTTTTGAAGAACTCAAGTTACCATTGCCGACTATTGAAGAAGAAATAAAGCTGATAGCCAGCTATGGGAAAAAAACAATTGCTGTTTGTATTAACTCGGACAACAAAGATTTTGACACGCAAACAGTTGCAGATCAGTTAAATTTGCCGGTCGTTAACCCAATCTTTGAAAATGTTACTCCTATCATTAAAGTCATCAAAGAAACTATTTTGCAGTAACCTCGTGCCGTATTCTTAACACAACCGTGTTTGAAACGTACAAAAGATTTGCAATCTTTCGCACCAGATAATCTTCGTATTTATCGAGTTCCTGATCAACCATCGCAAGCTCCCAAAGCATCCCAATGACCTTCTCCTTTTCAATTTGAGTCAATTTTGTATGCAAGGTTCGGGTAAATTCATGCAAAGAAACCGCATCGTCTGCTTTTTTTTGCCCTTCTTCAAATAAACTCTGAGCATCGGCATGGGAAATACTAAAATGAACCTCTAAAAGCTCAATTATTTTCTTATCCTCGTACTCATCTTGATGAAAATCAGCCCTGGCTATTTCAATTAAAAGCACCGCTGTTGCCATTTCGATTGTGTCAAAAATTTCTTCAGATTGATCTGTAGGTTTTTTTGATCTAAAAAATTTAAACAATCTTGCCATTAAGTCTATTTTTTCCCATTTTATTTAATTAACTTGCAACCGAATTACAAACCATAAACGAATTGTTTTGATATGACATCCGATTTTCATAGAATACAAGGGTAAAAAAGTAGACTCAGATATGTCAAATAACATCTCATCTTCATTAGCTCTAAAATTGGGCATCACATTCAGTTTCCTGTTCTCAGGATTGATATGGCTTACTGATCTATTGTGGTTGCAAGAACCATTGCTATTGCCCAAACCAGATGGATTTGCCTTTTGGTACAAATGGCAACTACTAAACCCTGATTTTATTAGTCGATCAAGTGCATGGGGGCTTTATTTGGGTCACCAAATTGTTATCTGGTGGTTGATTTTCAAAGCCCAAGAAAGTAAGCCTAAATACATATCAGGCTTGCACTGGTTTAACGTTGCAGCTTTGATGGCAAATGCACTTTTTATATCACTACATTTGGTGCAAACTCACCTCTTCTATGACGGTTTGGCTCAAGATGTCACTGAAGAGTCAGCCCAGTATTCAGTGATTGTTCTATTGATTGTGGTGCTGATGATGGAGAATCAAAGACGAGGGCTGTTTTTTGGCAAACCCTTGGATTTTGTTACCAGGGCATCACAGGGGCTGAGAAAATACCATGGGTACTATTTTGCCTGGGCAACAATCTACACCTTTTGGTATCACCCAATGGTGATGACGCAAGGTCATTTATTAGGGTTTTTCTATATGTTCTTAATCCTTTTGCAAGGCAGCCTATTTTTTACTCGTGCCCATTTGAATCCAAAATGGACCATTTTTGTTGAAGTAGTGGTAGTAATTCATGCTTTGTTAGTTGCGCTAATGAACAGTCACAACTGGCCAATGTTTCTGTTTGGTTTTCTCGGAGTGTTTATGGTAACTCAGATGTACGGGTTGCCACTCAGCCAAAAAATGAGATGGCTGCTATGGTCCTTATTCGTTGGGCTTATTGTTGTCGTCTACAATTTTAAAGGGTGGGAACAAGCCTATGAAGTTATTTTTGTTGCAGGTACAGAATGGGCCTTTGTGCTTTTGGTTTCGGGTTTGATATTATTTTTCCAATCTGATTTCATAAGAAAGCTAGCGCCTCTGAAAAAGACAAAGTCATGAAATTAACTTCTTCAACTTTTAACCACAATGATTTCATCCCTGAACGTTGTGCTTTTTGCATCAAGGATCCTGACAATCATACGGCATTTGGAAACAACAAAAACCCCCAACTATCTTGGTCGGAGATAGCCGAAGAAGCAAAGTCTTTGGTCTTAATCTGCGTTGACACATCCGTGCCTTCTTCCCTTGAAAATTTTAACAAGGAGGGTAAAACCATTGCCGCAGGGTTGCCTCGAGTGGAATTTATCCACTGGGTCATGGTTGACATCCAGCCTGGGAATGGAGGTCTAGGAGAAGGTACATGTTCTGACGGGATTACACCAGGAGGCAAGCAAGATCCAAATGGGCCTAGGGGTTCAAGGCAAGGCATTAACGATTACACGGGTTTCATGGCGGGCGACCCGGAAATGCAAGGCAACTATTTTGGGTACGATGGTCCTTGCCCACCTTGGAACGATGAACTTGTACACCATTATCGGTTCAAGCTTTTTGCCTGCGACTTTGATATTTGCCCAGTAGAGGGCGCCTTTACCGGCCAGAATGTTTTTCAAACCATTGAAGGGCATGTGATTGCCGAGACAGAACTGGTCGGATTGTACAGCCTTAATCCCGATCTTGGATAATTTTACTCAAAGACTGCAAGACTTAGTCACCGGATTCAAAATTTAGTGACAACGAGTTGATACAATACCTCAGCCCAGTTGGCTCTGGACCATCGGAAAAAACATGGCCAAGATGTGCGCCACAGTCCCCACAAAGTACTTCATCACGGACCATCCCCTGGCTGTGATCGGATTCTATTGTCACAGACCCATCGGTGTCCATATCATAAAAGCTAGGCCAGCCTGTTCCTGAATCAAATTTTGTTACGGAATTAAACAATCTATTACCACAACAGATACACAGATATGCCCCTGATTCCTTGTTGTAGAGATAGTTTCCAGTAAACGGCGCCTCGGTTCCCTTTGCCTGGGTAACGTTAAATTGTTCATCGGTTAAATGGTTAATATCGCTGTGGTTGTCGCTTCGATCTTTATTCATAATGCTTTCTCAAAAGACTTTTTCAAATGGTTTCACGATTTTAATCATTTTTGGTGTATGTCTATAATGCAATTTGCAATTAAACTAATATCATGAAAGCCAAACAAGAATCTGTATTTGCTTATTTCCATCCCAAAAACTGGATAATAATCCTGGTTCTTGCGTTAACCAGAACATTAGTATTACTCCCGTATCCATTCATTGTCAAAATTGGAGAGTTGTTGGGACATGCCTTGTACCGAATTCCATCCTCACGTTCACAAGTCGCATTGAGGAATATACAACTATGCTTTCCCAACTTGTCGTCTAAAGAACAGAACAACTTATTACGAAAACACTTCATCTCACTTGGCATTGGTTTTATTGAGGTCGGTATTGCCCGGTGGAAACCTGCGAAAAAACTAAAACAGATTGTTCGGGTACAAGGTCTTGAGAACCTGCAGGATGCAGTTGCAAAAAATAAGGGTGTCATCCTCCTTAGTGCACATTTCACTTTACTGGAAATAAGTGCTTTGATTGGTCGCAATGACATTGGGGTGGGGCTGCCTCCTTTGGTTGGAATGTACCGTTCAGGGAACAATCCGATAATCAATCGTTTCTTTCGCAATACCAGGCTCAGATCGTGTGAGAGCCTAGTCACAAAAAGCGAAGTCAAAAATTTAATTCGAGCACTCCAGGATAAGAAAATGGTTTGGTATGCAGCCGATCAGAATTTTATCGGTAAAAATGCCATACCAGTCAAGTTTTTTGGGCACGAGGCAATGACTAATGCAGGCATAACTCGGATCGCGGAAATCACTGGCTGCCCCGTATTGCCTTTTTTACCAAGTCGTCTGCCGGATGGCAAAGGTTATGTGTTAGAGATACACCCAGAAATTGACGCGTTCCCAAGCAATGATCCAAAAAAAGACATGGAGAGAATGCATCGGATTCTTGAGACCCATATCCTCAAAAATCCAGAACAATACTATTGGGTGCACCGCAGATTTAAAGGTTCTGCATCAGGTTGGGATCCTTATGGTAAAGAGAATTAAGCCTCACCGTGATGCCGAGTCATACACAAGTCCCAGCCTGAGTTGGGGAATGCCAGCTGGTTCGCCTGCGTGACTTTGGCAATGGAGCGCTTTAATCGCATCAAGTTTGCATCCGACAAACGCCTGGATGGCTCGCTGACTTTGCCTTTATCAAAATCCAGCAAAAAGACCTGGTGGTTCTGATCAATTTGAATGTTTTCAGCGTTCAGATCCATATGAAAAACACCCTGATCATGAAATTTGGCAATGCACCCACCGATCTTTTTCCACAATTCCTCAGTCATTGAATTACCAAGAAGTTTGTCACTTAGGGACTCAATGTCCGGGATTTCTCTGGTGATAATGTCTGCCTTGTAACAGATGCCGTACCGAACGTACCTGGCAGCAACAGGGACAGGGACAGGCAATTGCTTTGCAACCATGTAATTTAGCAAGTGCCATTCCTTGAAAGACCGGGTGTAGCGTTCACCCATCCATAGGTGTTGGTCCTCAACCAACCTTGCCACGAGTCCGCCTCGATGATAGTGCCTCAATACGCAAGGTTGGTCTTGAATTTTGACAAAGTAAACTGTCCCCCTACCCTTGGATTGGGACTGGGCTTGTTGGTCCATTTTCCAAAAATCAATTTCGAAAATATTCTCATCAATATCGTTCATTAAACGATCATCGTATAAGATAATACTCTGATTGATTTTTGTAACTTGGCTGGTCATATAGTGGAATCCAATATCGATAGTTTAACTCCAGATAGCATTTGTGTAATCAGATTATCAGCTCTGGGCGATTGCTGCCATGCATTGCCGGTGGTCAGAACACTTCGAGATAACTTCCCAGATACCAAACTCACTTGGATTGTTGGTAAAACAGAATACCAGCTTTTGGAAGGCATAGAAGACATTGAATTTATTATTTTTGACAAATCCAACTTACTGAAATCTCTTATAAAACTCTCGGGTGAATTGAAATATAGAAAATTTGACATCCTTCTGCACATGCACGCTTCAATGACAGCGAATCTAGTCAGTTGTCTTGTTAAGGCAACCAGGAAGATTGGCTTTGATAAAAATCGTGCCAGAGACTTGCAGAGACTCTTTTGCAATGAAACAATCGCAACAAAACCAAGACAACATGTTATGGATGGACTGTTTGGCTTTGCAGAACATCTTGGTGTTGGTTCGGAAAAACTTCAATGGGATCTAATGATCCCAGAGTCTGCCATTGCATTTGCAAACAATCATATACAAAAGGGAAAAATTAATTGTGTTATCAGCCCGTGCAGTAGCCAGAGGTTTGGAGCAACTTACAACAGAAGCTGGCCGATGGACAATTATTTAAGCGTGATTGATCATTTGATCAAAACATACGACATGCAAATAATACTTACAGGAGGAGCAACAGAAATTGAGTTGAGCTATGGTAAAAAAATCAGTCAACACTTTAAAGGCCGAGTAAAAAACCTGATAAACCAGACTTCAATTAAGGAATTGGTGGCCCTTATTGACCAAGCTGATTTTGTCCTCTGTCCAGACTCAGGGCCGGCGCATATTGCAACTGCCATGAACACCAGTGTCATTGGACTCTATGCGATGAGCAATCCTTTGAGAAGCGGGCCTTTCTGTTCTCAAGATTTGGTAATTAATGCCTACCCCAAAGCAGCCCAAAAATTTCTAAATAAAGAGATTTCAGAGTTGAAATGGGGGTACCGAATCAAAGAACCGGAAGCCATGAATCTAATTACCTCCAAGGAAGTAATAAAAAAAATAGACCAGTTAATTTTATAAAAGATGCAACAACATTAAATGGATTCCATCCAAACAAACAGACTGATTATAAAACCCCCTGAACTCGGAGATGTGGAAGCTATAGTTGCATTAGTTAATAACTGGGAAGTTGTAAAATGGCTTGCAGATGTTCCTTATCCTTACAAGGAAAGCCATGGCATAAATTATCTGGAGAAATCAAAACATGCCCTAGAGACGGGCTCACAATACAATTGTTTGATTTTCCTCCAGGATTACTTGGTGGGTGGCACTGGTCTTGCTCTTCAAGACAATGATATTTATGAACTTGGTTATTGGATTGGTGAAGAACACTGGGGCCAAGGCATTGCTACTGAAGCAAGTCGCGCGATGCTGTCGTTTGGATTCAATGAGTTAAAGCAAACTAGAATTGAAGCATGTTATTTAGATGGTAATGATGCTTCTGCTCGTGTTTTAAAAAAATTAGGCTTTGTTAATCTCGGTGAGACTATGCGTTTTTGTAAATCACACAACAGGGAAATGAAAGATTATCTTATGTATCTTGAACCAGAGAGATTTCAGAACCCTTCTTATAACCTCCAATAATTCAACTTCATTCTCATCTTGATGTGACGAAAAATATTCTTAGGTTTTGCTTTTAGATGGTTTATATTTTTCTCACTCATATTGGTCACTGCTTGTAAAACTCTTCGTGATGATTGCCCATCGTAATACGGGTGCAATTGCTTGGCGTATGCTACAACTTCCTTATAAATTGCTGCTTTGTCAGCAAGAACATCATTAATCGTCGATTCCAATTCTGTGTGTTTAGAAATATTAATTACATAATCATCCGGCATCAAATTATTCAGAGTTATGGTGGGTTTTTTGAGTAAAGCAAATTCACCGATGACCGAAGATGTATCTGAAACCATTAACTCAGCTGATTTTAACAACGGAGCAATTGAATCAGTCTCAATAATTTTTAAGTTCTTGCCTTCAATTTCTCGGTATTGATCTACCAATTTGGGATCCATTTTTGGATGGAATTTGATGATCCAGAACCACGATTGTTTTGCAGAAAGCTTTTTTATTGCCCCATACAGTTCTACTGCTGAAGTCAATTTTGGCGAGAATGTAGGAGCGTACAGTATTATTGGCCCCCTTGCTTCCGGAAAATTTATAGGAGTGGCTTCAAATAAGGCATCTGTTTTTGGCCATCCTGTTTCAATGACATCAAAGTGCTGGTGTTTTTGTTTTAGAATATTGAATTTATTGGTGGTGCTAGGACCATGTGTGCAATAGAGGTCAAAACAGTCCCTGATTCTAAACGTCGTTTTTTTCTTCCATTCTAGGCTGTGGAATACCTGCACTTTTAAGCCTGGAATAAAATTAGGGATTGTATTTCCAGGAACAAAGCAAGCTTGAGGATTATAGTCAATCACCTCCTTGACAGTTTTGAGTTCAAGCTCAGTCTCAGAAAGGTGATTGTTGATCTGTTTGCCTACCAAAAACCAACAAACACGGTCTCCTTGTTTTTTAATTTCTTCTTGGAGAGGTCTTAAGATCTCATAAGAATAATCATGTTCTACATAAAACAAATAGTTTTTTTGCTTTCCTTTCAAACGATTCATTGCCTTAGAACTGGATTACAAATAACAGTTGTTACGATTATACGCGGTCAGTCAAGATAGTTTTTTGCCTTCACAACTGCTTCTGCAATAACCAAATCCTGGACCGCGACTCCAGTTAAGTCGACAACCGTGATTTGATCCCTGTTTGTTCTTCCCTTGGTTGCATCGGAAAATATATCCCCCAATTCTAAAATATCCTCTTCTTTGACCGTTCCCTGTTTTAGTCCTTGATGTATTTCACCCCTCTCTTTGTTTTGAGCGATGCTGTCTGCAACCACAATAGATGCTTTATCAAGAATTCTTGGATCCAACTCACATTTATCTGGTGTATCTGAACCTACGGCGGTTATATGCGTTCCAGGTTGGACCCACTCAACATCAATGATGGGCTCCTTGGCGGATGTGGTGGTGACTACTAACTGGGACCGTTGGGTCAATTCCCTTAAATCGGAGCAAGCAGTGATGCTGACATCTAAATCGGAAAGGTCTTGCACCAGCTCATCCAACCTTGCTGCATTCCTTCCCCAACAGCATATTTCCTTTATCGGCATAACATCCAATAGGCACCTTGCTTGATGTCTGGCTTGAACTCCAGTACCAATGATTGAAGCAGTTTCAACACCAACATTGGCCATTGCTTTGGAAGCAATTGCTCCTGCAATGCCTGTTCTTAGGTCTGTCAAATTGGCATCGTCAATAAGCACTGCTCTGGGGACTCCTGTTTTGATATCAAACAGAATCATCATTCCCTGTCCTGGGGCCACATTGTGATCTCGATTGTTGGCAAAACCAGAGGCAATTTTCACGACGTAATGAGAACCTCCTTTAATATAGCCATATTTGATATGAACCTCGCCGGGAGGGTCTGCAAACAGTAGTTCCCCAACTGGAGGTATTTCAGCATGCCCCAGTGAATATTCAATAAAAGCTTCTTTCATGGGCTCATAAACATCGATGCTTTGCAACAAATCTGAAATCTCATTCCAATCAAGTACCATTGCATTACTCATGAGAGAACCTCAATCAACTTTTCACTGCTAATGTTGGCTCCGCAAACGACGATTAAGACCTGTTTATTCTGAAATTGATGCTGTATTTTTGAAAAACCTGCAATTGCAACGCCTGCAGCGCCCTCTATCATCATTTGGTGGCTGTTCATAAATTCTTTCATGCTTTTGATAATTTCATCTTCGGTCAATAAAACGGATTGGTCTACAACAGAATGGCAGTACTCATACGTGATTGCATTTTCTTCCAATGCACCTGCCGTACCATCGCTGATAGTTTCCAAATGGTCAATGTCAATGATGGTGTCTGCTTCCAATGAATAATGCATAGCTGCAGAATTTTCCGGTGAACAAGCAATAATCTGCACACCTGGATTCATTTGTTTTAAGTAGCCACCTATCCCAGAAATCAAACCTCCGCCACCAACGGCAATAAAAACAGCATCAATTCCAGTAGCCTGTTGAGTAACTTCAGCAGCAATGGTGCCCTGGCCAGCAATGACATCATAATCGTTATAAGGTGAAAGATACGGATAACCATGCTTGAGAGCATAGGCTCTCGCTGCTTTTTCTGCATTCCCAGCATCTTTGCTCTTAATATCCACTTTGGCACCGAATTGTTTAATCTTGTTCAACTTGGCAGAGGAGACATTTTCAGGGAGAAATATCAGGGTATCCAACCCCAAGATACTGGCAGCATATGCTACCGCGGATCCGTGATTCCCTGAAGAGGCAGTGATGATTTTCTCTGGATTCTCTTCAGCCATTAAGCTCATTTTATTAACAGCCCCTCTGGCTTTGAAAGAGCCGGTAATTTGGAAATTTTCAAGTTTTAATAAGACCTTGCTGCCTGAACTGTTACTCATAGAATGAGAAAACTCTACTGGTGTCTTTCTTATATGAGTTGCAATTCTCTTAAGAGCAGCATCAACATCTTTGCAAAACTCTTGATTCATAGTGATCTCCTAATGCGTTCGTTCATTATTCTTTAAGATTCCTTGGTATATTTGAACATATTCGTCCGTCATTGAGCCAACAGTATAGGATTGAGATTTCTCAATATTTGTTTGTGTCATCTGCTCCATCAAGGCCCTATTGGTATACAAATCCAGGATATTTTTACAGATTTCATCAACCGCATCGGGTTTGACTAAGAACCCATTCACATCACTTTCGATGATTTCAGGAATACCTCCTACATCTGTAGCAATAATCGGTAAACCAAAATCCAAGGCGTCCAATAGTATAGATCCCAAACCTTCATGACGGGAAGGAAACAAAAAAACATCGAGTGCCTTTAAATAGCTTCCAAGATTTTCGACTTGACCAACAAGTGTAATATTATCCAGAGAGGCTGTGAGTTTCTTGAATAACTCAAAATCACGTCCCTCGCCCACTAGAACAAAAGAAATTTGGGGATGTGAATCACACAATCGCCTAGCTGTTTCAATGATTTGCAGCTGTCCCTTGTGGCTGTCGTCTAAAACACCAATGTGGCCAACAACAAAATCCCCTTTTAACTTGGAACGAATTGACTGAACATCGTCAGCATTAAAGCTAAACCCTGTCTTAGCGCTGGGTATCACACTATAGTTGAGATTAGCGCCCAAAGATTCATGCACAATTCGACCTATGGCATCGGATAAGGTCACTATGGCGTCAGCTTTAGAATATACGCTCTGATTCAGCCAACTCTTTTTTGGTTTTCTTTGAACCCTTCGAGTCAAAATGTAGGGAGTCTTTCGCAAATGACCTGATATATGCAAGGTCAAAAATGCTCTTGACTCATGCAAATGCAAAATATCGACATTGGCAAAATGGCCAAGGGATTGCAAAGGATTTAAGCCGGTTTTAACTATTTTTAGATTAGCAATGGGTTTTGAAACTTTGGCAAGTTTCCCTGATTTTCTTGCAATCAGTTTCTGTTGCCATCCTTGATTACTAAGACGATTCATCAACAGATATGTTTGCCTCTCGCCACCTCGAAACCCAATTGCCAAATTGACATGACAGAGGACTGGTTTTGTTTCAATCATCAAAATCAATCAATTGATAGACAGTACCGCAATAAGGACAAGTTGTTCTCTCAGTATCAACCGGTAAAAAAACTCTTGGATGCCCATCCCAATCATCATAATCCGGCATAGGGCAAGCCAAGGGCAGGTCTCGTTTGCTAATTTTTACAAATTTCTTTTGGTTTGTTGCCATAATTGCAGTTCGCACGATCTTATTAAAACAATGATAAAACAGCTCGGATAAACACTAAAGCTGTATCTATTGTAAAGGACTTAAAAAAAAGCCCCGCTGAGCAGGGCTTTTTGTTTTTTGTGCAATGGATTTTTCTTTACATCATTCCGCCCATGCCTCCCATGCCTCCCATATCAGGCATCGGTGCAGAAGGTACATCATCCTGTGGTGCTTCTGCAACCATCGCTTCGGTTGTTAACAAAAGACCGGTAACGGATGCAGCATTTTGTAACGCATAGCGAGTTACTTTGGTTGGATCAATAATTCCCATCTCAACCATATCACCATATTCATTAGTTGCTGCATTGTAACCATAATTACCTTTACCATTTGCAACTTCATTCAGAATGACCGATGCATCATTTCCTGAATTGCTAACAATTTGTCGAAGTGGCTCTTCTAAAGCTTTTTTGAGAATATTGATACCAACATTTTGATCATCATTATCTCCTTCCAAGCATTCTAGGGCTTCTCTTGCTCTAACGAGTGCAACACCGCCTCCAGGAACAATCCCTTCTTCAACGGCTGCTCTGGTAGAATGCAAAGCATCTTCAACTCGAGCTTTCTTCTCTTTCATCTCAATTTCGGTTGCAGCACCTACTTTGACGACCGCAACACCCCCGGAGAGTTTAGCAACCCGTTCTTGGAGTTTTTCTTTGTCGTAGTCTGATGTTGAGTCCTCGATCTCTCTATTAATTTGATCAATTCTTGATTTGATATCAGAACCAGTCCCAGCACCATCAATCACAGTAGTATTGTCTTTGGTGATTTGAACTTTTTTGGCATGACCCAAATCTTCTAAGGTTGCCTTTTCAAGACTCAATCCAACTTCCTCTGCAATCACCTGACCACCAGTCAAGATAGCAATATCTTGTAACATCGCTTTTCTTCGATCGCCAAAACCGGGTGCCTTAACACCGGCGACTTTAACGATGCCTCTGATGTTATTCACCACTAGAGTAGCCAAGGCTTCACCTTCAATGTCTTCAGCGATCACCAACAAAGGCCTTCCAGATTTTGCCACACCTTCAAGCAGAGGCAATAAATCTCTGATGTTTGATATTTTCTTATCAAACAAAAGAATGTAAGGATCTTCCAACTCAACACTTTGGCTTTCAGCTTGATTGATAAAGTAAGGTGACAAATAGCCCCGATCAAATTGCATGCC
>ERZ651768.1413-NODE-1413-length-17575-cov-9.988913_pt1 | contig 17575 bp, 14 predicted proteins | sample MGYA00514754_ERZ651768 | MGnify/ENA metagenome assembly ERZ651768
CCACTGAAATAGATATTCTGGGTGATAAATGCACCACTTGGGCAAATAGTGTGGCTACTTAGATGGCCCAGCGGATACGTAATCTGACTATATTAAGTCCACAATCGTCGTTAAATATTTATTTAAAAGTAATAGCGAACATTCTGAAATTGCACAAATAAATCACTGATTTATTGACTTGAGCCCAGAATCTAAACTACTGTTCGTTCGTGCCTAAATAAAAAGCATACTAAGTCGGTTTAGAGGAGTGAATACCTATCCTACCTCGAAAAACTGGCAGAAATTACTAGCGAGGAGGCTGGAGGCTTATGTATTGGGTCTGGTTGATCATAGTAGTTATCGCCATTATTTTGGCGATTGTTCTGTTAAACCGTTTTTACCGTAAAGCATCTCGTGAAGTAGCGCTGATTCGAACCGGTCTTGGTGGTCAGAAAATTATTACCGACGGTGGTTTTCTGGCTCTACCGTTTTTACACCGCGTCTCGGAAGTAAATATGAAGACGACTCGTCTTGAGGTAGTTCGCTCAGGCGATAAATCAATCATCACGACCGATCGTTTACGAGTAGATGCAACGGTCGAGTTCTATGTTCGGGTTGATCCCACCGATTCAGGTGTTGCGACTGCCGCGCAGGCTCTTGCCGGAAAAACATTTCGGTCAGAAGAGCTCGCGGAGACCTTGGAAGGCAAGCTAGTCGATGCTGTCTTGTCTATCGCCGCCAACTACACTATGGACGAACTACAAAACGAAAGAGGACGATACGTTGGTCAAGTTGAAGATATCTTAAAACTAAATCTTGCCCAGAATGGATTGATACTCGAGTCGGTGTCTCTTACTCGTCTCGATCAAACTCCCTTCCATACGCTTGATGAAAATAATGCGTTTAACGCGATTGGGTTGCGCAGATTAGCTGAGATAGTGTCGAACAGTAAGAAAGAGCGTGCTGTAATCGAAGCCGATGCAGACGTCGCAGTCCGTAAGAGTAAGCTTGATGCTACAAAAGAACGCCTGAATATTGATCAACAGGAAGAGGAAGCTCAAATTCAACAACGGCTTAATATTGAACGCGAGCGGGCAGCGAGTGACGCAACGATAGCCGAGGAGAAAACCGAGGCTGAGCAGCGTCAAGAATTTGCTCGAATAGAAAAGGATAAAGAGGTTAAGGCAAAAGAGATTCAATCCGGCCGCGAAATACGCCGAGCTGAGTTAGAGGCTACTCAGTCATCAGAGCTAAGACGCCTTGAGAGGGAGATTGTGGTTGCCGCACAGCTAGCAGCAGTAGCGCAAGCTCAGGTTCAGGTTGAGGAAGCAAAGGCCGAAGAAGTTCGGGCAAAAGAAGCTCTGGAGACTACAAAAGAAATCGCGGTAGCAGAACGCGAGCGAGAGCTATCCATAATCCGAGCGCATGAACAAGCTGAAGTTGATGAAACCCGAGTTAGCAGTGAAACCGGTACGCTACTCGCAATGGCGAAGGCGGAAGCAGAAGCAACGACGACTCGGGCGGCGGCCAAGCGGGCCGAACTGCTGGCCAGGGCCGAAGGCGAAGCCGCACTGATTGCTTCTGAGAATAGTCAAAGTGATGACCTTATCGAGATGAAACTGCATATGCGTAAATTAGAGATCCTGCCTGACGTTGTGGAGAGCATGGTCAAACCTGCAGAGAAAATTGATAGCATAAGGATCAATCACGTTAGCGGATTTGGTAATTCTGGTGGCGGTAGTGGCTCTGACACGAGTGGCTCGGATAAAGCCGTTGTCAATCAGGTGGTCGACGGCGTGCTGTCGATGGCATTGCAATTGCCAGCAGTCAAAAAACTTGGGGAAGAGATCGGTATCAATATAGGTGACGGGATAAAAGGCATTTCTGATCAAGTATCAGAGCTAGATGATAGTCAACCTGCACCGGAATCTTCTGAAGATCAAGAGGTCTTTGATAGGTGGAAAAGTGATCACGGTAAATAAGGACTTCGACGGCAAAGTAATCTGAAGTTTAGTTCGAGTTCATGGCAATTCTGTAGTGAGATTATTTAAACAAAACCAAGGGAGAATATGATATGACAATCAATCGAAGAAACTTTCTAAAAGGTGCCTCCGCAACCGCGGCAGTACTGACAGCCCCAGCTTTTATCGGACAAGCACAGGCGGCTGATGCGCTAAAGATGGCTGTGATCTTGGATCAGTCTGGTGGTCTTGATATTTATGGCAGACCAATGGTTGATGCGAGCCATTTGGCAGTCGAAGAGATCAATGCTGCTGGTGGATTATTGGGCAAACAGGTAGACCTAACGGTTTATGATCCCCAGTCGACTATCCAGTTTTATACGCAGTACGCAACCAAAGCTGCAACCAGCGACCGAGTCGATGTGGTCCAAGCTGGAATCACTTCAGCGTCGCGGGAATCGATTAGACCGCTGTTAAGTCGATATAAAACACTCTATTTTTATAATACTCTTTATGAAGGGGGTGTATGCGATACCAACAATTACTGCACTGGATCAACCCCTGGTCAGACGGTAGAAAAGCTTGTGCCCTATACAATGAATAAATGGGGTAAAAAGGTCTATATCATCGCGGCTGACTACAACTATGGCCACATCACTGCTGACTGGGTCCAAAAATACGTGAGGGATAATGGCGGTGACCCGGTTGAAACCGAATTCTTCCCCCTAGATGTTACCAACTTCGGGCCCACCATTAAAAAGATTCAAGCTGCAAAGCCGGATATGGTCATGTCTGCATTGGTTGGCGGTGCGCACGTGTCTTTTTATCGGCAGTACGCTGCTGCAGGTATGAGCAAAAGTGTACCTATAGCGTCTACAACGTTCGGAGTTGGCAATGAGCATCTGATGATCTCAGCTGAAGAAGGCGATGGAATGATCGTGGCCTACAGCTATTTTGAGGAAATAGAGTCTGCCGACAACAAGGCATTTGTAAAAAGATTTCAAGATCGATTTGGTGCTGATGCGCCCTACTTGAATGAACTTGCAGCTCGTCAATACGAAGGTATTAACTTGTGGGCCGAGGCGGTAAAAACGGCGGGAACCGCAGATCGAATGAAGGTCATTGAGGCGCTGGATGCACCAACAAGTATTAATGGTCCAAGCGGTAAGGTTACCATTGATCCCCAGACTCATCATGCGGTACAGAATGTTTATCTGGCTGAACTAAAAGATCAGAAGTTCAATATTATTCAAACTTATGAACAGCAGCAGCCGACCGATACTCAGTTGGTCTGTGATCTGATCGCAACACCCAACCAGTCAAATTTCTATTTTGAAAATGGCCTGAAGGCAGCGGGAATCGATTAAGACTTACTGGTAGTCGAAACGTCTACGGAGACCAATAGTGGATCTCTTTGCAGCCCTCGTGCTGCAGATTATCTACGGTATCGCCAACCTGGTGCTAATCAGCATCGGGTTGGCGGTGATTTTCGGCATGATGCGGGTTATCAACCTGGCACATGGTGAATTCTTGATGCTTGGTGGCTATTCCGTAATCGTGGCAACTAACAATGGTGTGAATATTTGGGTAGCGATGTTCATACTTGCGCCATTGATTGTGGGTCTTATCGGATTGATTGTTGAGTGGTGCCTGATTCGATTTCTTTACGGTCGTATGGTTGATACCTTGCTCGCTACTTGGGGATTAAGCCTGTTTTTCATTGGACTGATTACGACAATATTTGGCGCGCAAACCGCCACCACCATTTCGCCGCCATTCGGTGCAATAACAATTGGTGAATATAGTTCAAGCGGTTATGAGTTGTTCCTAATTTGTATCGCGGTCCTGATGATAATTTTGGTGTATTTATTGTTGCGCTATACGAAGCTGGGTCTAGTCGCCCGCGGCACTATGCAGGGCGCTGACATGGCTGCATCACTTGGAGTCAGCACACAGCGGGTTTATTCAACGACATTTGGTATTGGTGCTGCGCTGACTGGACTTGCAGGTGGGTTACTCGCTCCAATTACGGGCATATTGCCAACAATCGGAGCCATCTACATTGGTAAAGCGTTTATTACCGTCATCTCTGGCGGAACGGCAATTCTTGCGGGTACCGCCTCTGCTTCTGTCCTACTGGGAGCCATCAACGGTATCGTAGCCTTTGTAATCGGTCCGACAATGGGTGAAGTGGCATTGCTTCTTCTTGCAATTGTGCTTCTGAGGTTGATGCCACAAGGTATCACGGGTAGATTTTTCAAGCGAAGCCTGTGAATCGTTCCAGAGAAACTAAAGCACTAATCTCGATCGGCATAGTCGGGTTGGTCATTCTTTTTGGTGCTCCCCACAGTCTGGACCTGTTTTCAGTTATCAGCTTAACTACCGCCGTTAGCCTAGCCATCTTAGCTCTGAGTCTGGGGTTGATTTGGGGATTTGGTGGGATCTTGTGTTTTGGGCAGACTGCATTTTTTGGTATCGGAGGATATGCCTACGCAATTGCAGCACTAAATTTTGGCGGCAGCACAGGTGCGATACTTGCAGCGTTGATAGTTGCTGCCGCGTCAGCAGCAGTTCTTGGGTATTTTATGTTTTATGGGCGTCTGAGTGATGTCTATTTGGCCGTCATTACACTCACTGTGACGCTAATCCTCTACAGTGTGATCAGACGCACTTCGGGGCCGGAATACAAAATTGGTATTGCTAAACTGGGTGGTTTTAACGGCATAAATGTGCCGCCTATTAATTATCCGTGGGACGCGACTCAATTTCTATACCCCGAGCATGTCTTCTACGTCGCAATGGTGGCTTTGCTGCTTGCTTATTTTCTCTGTGTTTGGGTGACAAAGTCTCATTTTGGTCGGGTTTCGGTGTCCATCCGCGAGAACGAGTTGCGATCTGAACTCTTAGGTTATGACGTGCGACTTTACAAATTGTGTATGTTTACTATCGGCGGTGCTATTGCTGGCCTTGCTGGCATAATGTTTGCAAACTCGATTGGACGAATTACGCCAGACGTATTTAATCTGTATAACGCTGCCTTAGCAATCATCTGGGTCATAATTGGCGGGCGGGGTACGCTAATAGGTCCTGTGCTTGGTGCCCTGGTCTTGTTTTACATGACGTCCTTCCTGGGTCAACAGTCTGTGGTAAATATCAATTTATTTCTGGGCTTGGTCTTAATTGTTTTCGTACTCGTTGTCCCAAAGGGTATCGTTCCGTCTCTTATTCAGTTATGGGATCGACGAAGGTCCCGGCGCATGACAGCTCGTTCAGCGAAAAAAATGAGACGACGCGGGCGGTCAAGAGTCAAGGAGTTTCCAGTTGAGGAGTAACGTTGTACTTGAGACCCGATCGCTATCTATGCATTTTGGTGGTGTGGTGGCAGTTGATAGGGTAGATTTTTCTCTGAGAGAAAATGAGTTACGTTGTTTGATTGGTCCTAACGGCGCGGGAAAGAGTACTTTCTTCAAATGTCTAACTGCCCAGTTAAGGCCTACTGCAGGTGATGTGGTTATTCGAGATTTTAACGTTTCTGGTAGTGAGTCTCATCAAGTTGCGAGAATGGGTATCGGAATTAAAACCCAGGTGCCTAATGTATTTGACGGACTCGATGTCGAAGAGAATATTTGGTTATCGGCTAGTCAGTCAGCCAGCGCAAAACGTGCCCGTGTCATAACCTCTGAGGTTGTCGAACGGCTCGAGCTAGGTGAAGTTCGTAAATCACAGCTTGGATCGCTGGCTCATGGTCAAAGGCAACTGGTAGAACTCGGGATGGTACTGGCAGGTGAGCCCTGGTTGGTGATTTTAGACGAACCCACTGCTGGTATGACCCAAGATGAGGTGGTCCGCACAGCTGATGTTATTCGGGAAATCAACCAGAGTGCAACGATGATTGTTGTGGAACACGATATGCAGTTCATTCGGATGATCGCGCAAAAAGTCACAGTTTTCCATCAGGGCGAAATTTTGGTCGAAGGTAATATGGACGAGATCTCATCGGATCATAGGGTTCGGGAAGTCTATCTAGGTCATCGGAAATCGTCATGAGTGATGCGCTGATTCTCAATGTAAGAGATTTACACGCGGGGTATGGACGTGTACCGGTACTTCATGGCATTGATCTTGCAGTTACGGAGGGCCAGATTATCGGCGTATTGGGCCACAACGGCATGGGGAAGACTACGCTGCTTAAGACTTTGATGGGAATCGTTCCGGCAACTTCGGGTCGGGTTGAATTTGACGGGGTGGATATTTCTGACGAGCCGGCCCACGAACGTTCTCGCCTCGGGTTAGGTTATGTGCCACAAGGTCGTGGTATCTTTCCACAGCTTTCAGTCTACGACAATCTGAGGATGGGTGTCGTGGAACATGGTGAAGAAGAGCATGAAGCGATTGAGACTATATTGCAGGAGTTTCCTCAACTACAGCCGCTTCTAGATCGATCAGGTGGTGCCTTGAGTGGTGGCGAACAGCAGATTTTGGCATTGGCACGCTGTTTCATTAGTAAGCCAGACTTGGTATTTCTGGATGAGCCGACAGAAGGGATACAACCGTCTATTGTTGATGGAATCATCGAATTACTCAAACGACTGAATACCACACAAGGGCTCACAATTGTTCTTGTTGAACAGAACTTAGAATTTGTCACTTCGCTATCCGACCGAGTTTTACTGCTACAAAAAGGTGACATCACGGACGAGGTCAGTGGCGAACAATCCTCGAACTCAGCACTAATCGAAGAATTCGTCGGTTTTGGATCGGGAGTGTCACGGCCTGTTCATCAGAACCATACTGAGATGCCTGACACCAGTTTGCCCGATACGACCGAAATCTTAACGACTCAAACTATGCAAAAAAAGAGGTTTGACTATATGACTGTCAAAAGACCAACCCACGACCAGCTCAAACAGATCACACAAGATCTGGGGATGAATCTTTCCGATGAGCGAATCTCAGAATTTCTGGAGGTGATGGAGGATACGATGAAAGTCTATGACATGGTTGATGCCATGCCAGATTATCTTCCAACAGTGGACTATCCAAGAACGCCGGGTTATCGACCAGCACCGGAAGAGAATCCACTCAATGCTTGGTATATAAAATGTGAAGTCAAAGGAGCGCCACGAGGACCACTTGCGGGTAAATCTATTGTCTTAAAAGATAATATCAGTCTTGCGGGTGTGCCAATGATGAACGGTGCCTCAACTCTTGAAGGATATATCCCGGATATTGATGCGACCATTGTGACTCGTATCCTTGATGCCGGAGGAACTATCGTTGGTAAATCTCACTGCGAATATTTTTGTTTATCCGGAGGGAGCCACACTAATGCTACCGGACCTTGCCACAACCCACACAAAATGGGTTATTCAGCCGGGGGGTCCTCGTCTGGATCTGGTGCATTGGTTAGTTCAGGTGAAGTTGAAATGGCGATGGGCGGTGACCAGGGTGGGTCGATCCGTATGCCTGCTTCGTATTCGGGTTGTTATGGGTTGAAGCCGACCCATGGGTTGGTCCCCTATACCGGAGTTATGCCTATTGAGACAACCATAGACCATACTGGTCCAATGACCCAAAACGTCGCTGACAATGCACTTCTGTTGGAAGTTATTGCTGGAGAAGACGGTCTAGATCCCAGGCAGTATGCGCCCAAAGTTGATCGCTACACTTCTGCTTTAGGGCGGGGAGTGCGCGGACTGAAGATCGGCGTAGTTGATGAGGGTTTCGACCGACCCGAATCTGAGTCTGATGTTGATACAAAAGTCAGGGAGTCAGCTGAGAAGCTGCGTGAACTCGGAGCTGACGTTGAACAAATATCGATTCCAATGCATAACGAAGGTGCTGCCATCTGGACACCTATCGGGCTTGAGGGTCTAACGAATCAGATGATGAGCGGTAATGGGTTTGGAACTGGTTGGGAAGGCATGTACTCCACGAGCCTTTTAGATCATCACGCTAACTGGATTAATCGGGCCGATGAGCTATCTGACACTTTAAAATTTTGTATGTTTGTCGGTGAGTATTTTTTAAGACACTATCGAGGGCATTTTTACGCGAAGGCTCAGAATCTCAGTAGAAAGTTAAAAGAGACCTACAATGAATCATTAGCAAAATTCGATCTATTATTGATGCCTACAACTCCAATGAAGGCAACGCCGTTACCGCCAGCCGATGCGTCGCTTGCTCTATATTGTCAGAGAGCATTCGAGATGCTAGCGAATACTTCTCCATTTGATGTAACTGGCCACCCGGCGATGTCAATCCCCTGTGGTATGAGTGATGGACTACCTATTGGTTTGATGTTGATAAGCCGACACTATGGTGAATCAACCATTTATCAGGCAGCTCATGCTTTAGAGCAATTGGGAGATTGGAAGCAGATGTAGCCTCTAAGCTTAGAGGGCAACAGAATATGGTGGTAGCCAGTAAAAATTTAGAGCGTTCGGGATTGATGTCTGGATCAGATCAAGCGTACGTTGTTGGTCAAATTCAGCCAGCGCTCGAAGAAATTACTATATCTGAGTTTTTTGCCCGCACGGTGTCACGCTACCCCGATCGTGAGGCTTGTATCTTTTGTCAGTCTGGGGAGCGCTGGACTTGGTCCCAACTATCTCAAAAGGTCGATCAACTTGCGGCCGGACTTCTCGCTCTGGGAGTTTATAAAGGAGACCGCGTTGGAATTTGGTCTCCCAATAAACCTGAATGGGTGTTGGCTCAATTTGCTACTGCACGGATTGGCGCAATTTTGGTCAATATTAATCCAGCGTATCGGCGCGCAGAATTGAAGTATGCATTGGTAAAAGTCGGTGTGAAGGTATTAATTACCGCGGGATCATTCAAGACTAGCAATTACCTTGAAATGTTGACCGACCTTATTCCGGAACTTGCTACCTGTAGACCAGAGCGTTTGTCCTCGCCAGAATTTCCACTTCTAAGGTCTATCATTCAGATTGGTGTGGCTAGTCATAGTGGAATGTTTTGTTTCCAAGAAATCATCGAAAAGGGCACTACGGCATATTTGGCGCGTGTGGATGGTATTAGTCGAAAACTGTTTCTTGACGAATCAATCAATTTGCAATTTACCTCAGGTACAACAGGTGCACCGAAGGCTGCAACGCTAACCCACAAAAATATCGTCAACAACGCACGGTTTGTTGCTGGGAGTATGCAACTGACACAGAAAGATAAGTTATGCATCCCAGTGCCTCTGTATCACTGTTTTGGCATGGTGTTGGGCAACATGGCTTGTGTTGCTGAAGGGACTACGATGGTATTTCCCGGTGAGGGATTTGATCCTGTTGATACGCTTGAAGCATTAAATGAGGAGCGCTGTACTGGTGTTCACGGAGTGCCAACTATGTTTAGTGCCATGCTGAACTGTACTGGTTTTAGTCAATATGATTTACGGTCGCTACGAACTGGAATAATGGCGGGGGCGCCTTGTCCGATTGAGCTCATGAAAGATGTGGTGTCGAAGATGCATCTTGATCAAATGACGATAGCCTACGGGATGACGGAGACCAGTCCAGTGTCCTTTCAGAGTGCTGTAGATGATCCGATTGAACGCAGAGTTTCGACGGTCGGAAGAATCCAGCCACATGTTGAAGCTCGAGTCGTGAATGAATCTGGGACGATCTTAAAGGTGGGTGAGCAGGGTGAACTCCATACCAGAGGTTACCTCGTGATGCGTGGTTATTGGGACGATCCAGAGCGTACCGCTGAATCAATAGACAGCGATGGGTGGATGCACACGGGTGATCTTGCGACAATTGATGCAGATGGCTACTGCAATATCGTAGGGCGGGTAAAGGATATGGTCATTCGTGGAGGTGAAAATGTATATCCACGCGAGATTGAGGAATTCTTGTTGAGTCACCAGGGAATTCTAGATGTGCAAGTCTTTGGTGTCCCCGACAACAAATACGGAGAAGAGATTTGTGCCTGGATCATTCCGATGGCTGGTAACGAAATATCCCTAGATGATGTGCGCAGCTACTGTGATGGACAAATTGCACACTATAAGATTCCCAGATACGTAAAGGTGGTTTCAGAGTTTCCAATGACCGTTACCGGCAAACCTCAGAAATACTTGATGCGAGAGACCATGACTGAAGATCTAAAATTGGAGCAGACAAAAACTGCTTAGCCGACCTGCTTGGTTAATATAATGCAGAATCAATCTATCGCTGTTGAATTTGAATCAATCTGAGTGGGGGCTAACAATGTCGGATACTATCAGCGAACAGTATCCAGGAGAGGGTGAGATTCTTGCGCGGGCCGCATCCCAGTATGAATCTTCTAACCCCGATTTTCCGATTGTTCCAGACCGTACAGCGCTGCTCGTAATTGATCTACAAGAAGGATTTGTGGCTGAGGGCGCGCGTATGTGGACGCCACAAACGCTTCGAATTATTCCTCATGTTAAATCGCTGATCAAACGTAGTCGCTCACTTGGCATGCCGGTTATTTTTACAGAACATGCACATGATAAATCTGGCCGCGATCGGGGGCTTATGTGGGACGTGCCGTTAAATCAGCCGATTCGAGAGGGTGCGTTGCGTATCGGTGCCGAAGACGTGCCCACTTATCACGAAATTCGTCCTCTAGAAGGGGAAAAAGTGATTCTAAAGCATCGATATAGTGCGTTTTTTGATACCGACCTGCACACCTATCTTCGCGGATGCAAAGTCGACACCGTAATCATTACAGGTTGTATGACAAACTATTGTTGCGGCGCAACGGCTCGTGACGCGTTTTTTCGCGACTACAAGGTTATTTTCGGTAGCGATCTCAATGCCACTGATAGTCAAGAGCTCCATGAGGCTGAACTTAAAACACTTCGCAGAGGTTACGCGAGGGTGATTTCGGTCGATGAAATCATGGAAGAGCTGGGTACTTGAATTGATGCTTATATACAAAGGGTAGGGACTGGTGACCGAGTATCCAATTCAACTGGACCGCATGGCATTGGTAAATGTCGATATGCAAGTTGCATTTGTTGAAGGCACTCCGTTGTCTGCACCCAGGGGACGAGATTTAGTCGATGTCTTGAATCCTCTGATTAAGGCGTGTCGTCAGGCTGGTCTCATGGTAATACACACCCGCCATGTGACTCGCCAAGACGGCTCTAATCTAGGTTCAATGGGTGATTTAATTGATGCAGTTCGAGATGGATACATTATGGAAGGGTCAAGTACTGTTGAATTGCATCCTGACGTCGACGTTCAATCCACCGATATTGTTCTCGACAAACCCCGCTATGGTGCTTTTACGGGTACGGACCTCGACAATATTCTGAGAGGAAATGGTATTGACTCAATAATTATTTCGGGGATTTGCACTAACATATGTTGTGAGACTACGGCACGTGAAGCAGGTATGCGGGACTATCGTGTATTTTTTATGGAAGATGGGACAGAAACATTTCCTATCGGAGACCTAACCTCGGATCAGATTCGCACAGTCGTGAACGCGACTGTTGGTGCGGCTTTTGCAAATGTATTGCCTGTCCGCGAAATGATTAATCGATTGAATCGCGAAAACACATCCGGTTTACCGGATTTTCTAAGGGTATCTGTGTAGTGAAGACTATCTGACTCATGTGCGTCTAACATGGGTTGACTTCCCAGCCTTAGGCTTAGCCCTCGCAAGGCGTTCCGGACACCTTAATAACGGTAGCGACGAGGTGGAACTTCTCCTTGATTTATTAAACATAGTGCTGAGAGCGAATGAAAAGATTAGGGGATTGAAACTTAGGTAATTTTTCGAAAGTCTAAAGATTTGGGTCATTCAACCCCTGAGGCTATGAAGAGGTACTACAGGCTTAAGCCAACAGTAGTAACTCCATTGTCCTCCCACTAAAACGAGAGAATCCCACCGTTATAGGTGGGAAACTCTTAGAAATTTAAAATTGAGTGGGAGGTACGTAGTGGAATAATCCCTGTATTAATAGGCTGAAGTGCGCTTTCGAGTGCGTGGCTACGAACCACGAGGTCGGGAGTTCGAATCTCTCCGGGCGCGCCATAAAAACAATGACTTACGATGATTTGAAAATTTAGGAGTTCCCAAATTAGCCAAAAGTTCCCAAATAAATACTGTTTCAAGGTACATAGGTGAACAATCTCAATCCACAGTGACGACCACTACAAGGGCGAAGTGATCCCGCTCCAGGTTTCACGAATCCACTGGGCGCAGGCAACAGAGTGCTCGAAAATTGAGTATTTCGCCCCGCCACCATAATCTGGATTAGGAATAAATTCGGTGCTTATAGATTGTAGCGGACTGTCTTCTCGACTCGCATGAAAAGTAAGCAAAAGACGAATAACCTCTTTCCATGGTTCTAGCTTCTCTTCGTTCCATTCACTGTGCCATTCCCCGGCCTTTGGTCGAATAAAAGGGTACTGAATCCCACGACCCATAGTGTCTTTCGGATGAAGTGACGAAGCGAACGAATCAAGGCTCGCATGATGCGCCCATTTGTTGCGCGGATTGTTTGGAACCGAAGCCCTAGCATGGCAGTGCGTCACGAGACCACGCTCGATCCACTTATTGCAGACATTACCATCAATAAATGGATCAAGGATTAAATCACCCGATTCAATAGATTCTCGAATGTTAAATACTTCCTGCTCCCTTGGATTGTCGATCTTGAAGATGACATGCGAATGATCTAATGTCATATGATAGGGAGCCCCCTTCGATTCGACCAGATTGGCCACTTCTGTAATGCGTCGAAAATCTTCCGACCACATGTTGACATGGACTTCAAATGCAGGAATGCAACCAACCTTTTCACCTACCTCATACGCGCGAAGATAGGCCTCAGCCACCTCATCATTTGTTACCAGCCGGCCATCGGCATGATCCATCATGATCTGAGTATTGTGCACATGACTCCCAAGGGAGGCACCTAAACGGAGGTTGTCCTCGAGCAGTGATTCATCACGACCCAGCGTATAAAACCAACCCCCAGCTAAAATTGGTAGCTCGTACTTCTCACTACAACTTCGATATTCGTTAGCTTGGTTTGCAGGTGGGGTTTTATCAAAATAGTCGTAGACACCTGTTTCCTTAACCATACGGAACTTGGTATCCAGATTAAATGCCGGTTCCGCGTCAGTGTGTAAAATGCCTCCTTCGGTAATTCCGACTTTCAGTTCTCTGGTCACGTCAAAATTTTGCCTCCGCTCTATTCACAATTAGTGTTCATTCCGAGATGCGAACGGTTCAATTTCTGCACCAGCATAGAGCATCTTACCTTGTGTTGCGCAGACGTTGGCATGGTATGCAATCGCATCTGGGTCAAGTTCAGCTTTCGGCCTAGGTTCCAATTCCCAGTAGTCATGGGTTTGCTGACCACGAACTAAGGTTGCAAAGTCGAGTGGTCCGAGCGTTTGCCGAACATGACTTGCTATGTATCGAACCGCAAATCCAACTCGTCGCTTGTTTGACTTATTTGGATTTGACCCATGCACGATTCCCACATGGTGTAGCGACATCTGGCCAGGTGACAATTCAAGATCAACTGCTTTTGCTTCATCGACATCGACGGAAATCTCCTGTCCGCGACTCAAAAGATTGTGCTCATGATAGGTATCAATGTGCTTCAAATCTTTTTCGTGGCTGCCTGGAATGACGCGCATACAGCCATTCGAAGTATTGCTAGGTGTAAATGCTATCCATGCAGTACAAACATCTGGCCGATCAAGTCCCCAGTAGTTCGCATCCTGGTGCCAAGAAACATAGGCCGGGTCCCGGGCCTCCTTGTTAAAGAAACTAGATCCCCAGCAAAGGATATCTGGACCGAGCACATCTTCTATAGCATCGAGAACTAGAGTGTGATTGACCAAATCATGCAACCATGGAAACAGCAGGTGAGGTTTGTGTCTATAGATACCACCTATTGCTCCACCTGACACTCGCTCATATGTTTCGAGCTTATTCAGGCAATAGACTGATTCTTTGGGAGTAAGTACATCGAATGGATGACAGTAACCATCAGTGTTGTACTTTTGAAGCTGCAGATCATTCAGTTTTTTTGCCATAACTGTCTCTGAACCTTAAGTCTAAGATTAATAGTGAGATTGCTGACTTTCACAGCCTTTAAGCTTAATATGTGTATTGATATATTAGGATTCCTTTGCGGAGGATATACGCAGTTCAATAGGGATAGCAACCTTAGTGAAAAAATAAGCTCGTCATTTAATTTTAGGCAAAATTTTTGGTTTATTGAGAAGCATATACTGAAATCACCACAACCATAGGAGAATGAAATGCAATCCAACCTTCAAAAAACCGTAGTCAGCGCTGCGATTGGTCTCGCGCTAGCAGTTACGGGGCTCAACTCTCACGCAGCCGAATGGACCTGGAAGGTACAGTCATTGTGGCAACCAGGCACGACCAATCAGAAAGCGTTTGAGCGATTTGCGGCCAATGTCAATAAGATGACCGGTGGCCGCCTCGAAATCAAAACGCTTCCGGTGCATTCTGTAGTCAAGCATAGCGAAACACTGGAAGCGGTCGGTGCAGGTATCCTCGACGGGCATCACAGCGGTGGTGCCTATTTTGCTGGTAAAGAGGCCGGACTCCAGATTTGTACCGAACTCAATGGTGCTTTCGAAAACACTTACCAGGCACAGTTGTGGTTCGAGTATGGCGGTGGTACTGAGCTTTGTCGCGAAGCCTATGCAAAATTCGGCACCTACTATGTCGGTCCTGTCTGGTTTGGACAGGAATCGATGCCGTTCAACAAGCCACTGCATTCGATCGATGACTTCAAAGCCAAGGGTATCAAGATGCGTTCGCCGGAAGGCATGGGCGCAGCGATCTGGCGCCGGATCGGTGCTGGTGTCGTGACTTTGCCAGGCAGTGAAGTCTTCACCGCACTGGAGCGCGGTGTGATTGACGGAACTGACTGGGGCACGCTGAGCATGAACCAGGAATTAGGCTATCACAAGATCGCGCCGTATCCACTGTATCCGGGGTTTCACTCGGCACCGGCGGCCGATGTGGCGATCAATATGGGCAAATGGAATGCGCTGCCCGATGACGTCAAGGCGATCGTCGAGATCGCGACCAAAGAGTTTGCCCGTGACATGGTACAAAGCATCATCATGGATGATATTGCCGCAGCCGACGCAGCAATGTCACAGGGTGTAACCTTGATCAACTGGTCGCAAGAAGAACGCACCCGATTCCGAAAAGTCGCGATGATCGAGTGGGAAGCATTTGGAAACAAAAGTCCACTAGCCCGAAAACTAGTGGACAGTCAGGTGGCATTCCTGAAGAAACTGCACCTGGTGGACTAGCTAAGCTGTCACTTGAAACGAGGGAACGAGCAGGCGAGGTCCCGGAGTGCCTCGCCTGCTTTTTTCATATTAGTACATAACGACCCCGCAGAATAGCCGATGTCGAAACTGAATCCTATCGACCGGTTTTCGATCTTCCTTGGTGAAAAAATCAGTTACGTGTTTCTCCTCAGCGTGATCATAACTGCCTACGAGGTAGTCATGCGCTATGGATTTCATGCGCCGACCACCTGGGTTCATGATGGGGCAACGGCGTTATCAGCCACCGGTTTTTTGATGGCGGGTTGCTATTGTCTTCAGAGCCGGCGCCACATTGCTATCACCGTTATATACGATGCTGTTTCTCCGGGCCTACGTCAGGTGCTTGCTCTTTTGAATTCACTGATCATTGTGCTTTTCATGAGTCTCTTAGTCTGGGCCACACTGAAAATTGCCCTAAATGCAACCTGGGTCAACTGGAACTGTCAAGTACAGTTCTGCGGTCTTGAAACCAGTGCACATGCCTGGGACGTACCGATCCCAGCTTATTTAAAGACTGTTCTTTTCCTTGCCTCCGGGATCATGTTGTTACAGGCGCTGGTCCAACTGGTCGGCGCTGTACGGGATCTTTTCAAAGAAGCTAAATCATGAGCATCGAAATCCTTACGCTGATCATGCTGGGTTCGATGGTCGTGTTGCTGGTGATCGGACTGCCGCTGGCGTTTGTTACCGGCATTATTGCCTTCGGCTTCGCTCTTTTTCTCTACGGTCCGTTCGCGCTACCGCTGATCGCAAGTCGGATCTACGGATTTGTCAGTGTCTACGCATTGATTGCGGTACCGATGTTCGTGTTTATGGCGTCCGTTCTTGAACGGTCGGGGATTGCAAGGGATTTATTTGGCGCAATGCATGTACTCTCGGGCAACCTGCGCGGTGGACTTGCCATCCAAACCATGGTGGTGGCTGTGCTTATGGCAGCGATGACCGGCATCATCGGTGGCGAGATAGTACTCCTTGGCCTGGTCGCACTGCCCCAGATGCTACGGCTTAACTATGACCGAAAACTTGCGATTGGGACGGTCTGTGCAGGTGGTGGGCTGGGGACCATGATCCCCCCGAGCATAGTACTGATCTTTTACGGCCTCACCGCACAAGTCTCGATCGGCGACCTGTTCCTGGCGACCGTGATACCGGGACTGCTGCTGGCAGGCATTTATATTGCCTACATTCTGATCCGTTGTTACATCAATCCCGACCTTGGGCCTCCTGCACCGGCTGAAGACCGCAACCTTTCATTCGCCGAAAAGATGGTCATGGTTCGTGACATCTTACTGCCGGTCCTGGTGGTATTCATGGTCCTGGGAAGCATCTACGGCGGTATAGCTTCCGTCAGTGAAGCCGCAGGGATGGGCGTCATTGGAGTCATCCTCTGTTCTTGGATACGAAAAGAATTGAAGTGGCAACTTATTCGAGAGTCTCTACACCAGACTATGATGACCTGTGGAGTCATTCTTTGGTTGGTCTTTGGTGCAACAGCGCTCATTGGTGTCTACAACCTGATGGGGGGTATCGATTTTATTAAAAACCTCATGACTGGACTTCCGTTTCCGCCCATTATGATTCTGCTAATCATGATGGGGATTCTGCTAGTACTGGGATTCTTTATCGACTGGATCGGAATCATGCTCTTAACAATGCCGGTCTTTGTTCCTATCGTTGTGGAAATGGGCTACGACCCCATCTGGTTCGGGATTCTTTTCTGCATGAACATGCAAATCTCCTACCTGTCGCCGCCTTTTGGTCCCGCTGCCTTCTATCTAAAGGGGGTAGCACCTCCAGAAATCAGTCTCCAAGACATCTATAACTCCCTCTGGCCCTTCATGGCGCTACAGATATTGGGTCTGGCCATCGTCATGGCGTTTCCTCAGCTCGCACTGTGGCTACCCAGCCTGGCGTATCCGAACTGAGTTGCACGAGCCATCCCGTGAGACACCGAAATAGCGCTAGTAGAACCTTAGGTTCATAAGCGCTAAAGGGTAAGTCCTGATGGCGTGTTCAGACCGATCTTTGTCTCTATATCCCTTGCACTCGGAACGTCCCGAATCCACTCGAAATAAATGCCCTTGGTATTGGTGATAATCACACCGGCCTGTTCCATGCGGCGAAGACCTGCTAGATGATGCGGCCAGGGAGAGCCTGTGGCATCTTCTATCACACAAACCCGATAGCCCGCATCTAACAGTTCTATGGCGGAGTGTGCGATACACACGTCTGTTTCCAGCCCAACCAAAACCACATCTCGTTTATCCAATTGTTCCAGTGCTTCACGAATGTCATCCTGCCCATGGA
>ERZ651768.1415-NODE-1415-length-17572-cov-6.705687_pt1 | contig 17572 bp, 10 predicted proteins | sample MGYA00514754_ERZ651768 | MGnify/ENA metagenome assembly ERZ651768
GAAGGTAACCAGACCATCATCACCATCTTCAAAAACATTTTCTATTTTCCAGGAATTTCCCTCACCAGTAGCTGGAAATTCGTCTCCATTGATCTCAATTACGGGCATGTTGATCCCTTCACTGGCAGTGATGGTCAGGGTCAGCATATCATCAGGCATGGCCAGGCTATTATTCTGCACATTGGTGGAAATAACCGTGACCTCGTTTAACACCGGAATGGTTTCATCAATAGTCAGTATACTGTCGCTTACGGTCCCCACTGCGCTGTTGCCGGCCCGATCCCAGATTTCAGCGATAAACTGGGCAGTCCCGCCTTCACTGTAACCATCCAGGGAAACAAAATCCTGACGGGGAATCAGTATTTCCTTTAAATCATTCATATCTCCTCCCTCGATTGGAGAAGGCTGTCCCAGGTCTTTAAAATTGTCGCCGCCGTCAAAGCTGACTCGGATCTGAACACGGCCGCCTTTCAGGGTTTCATCCTCAGCAATGGGGACATCTACTTTTACAGAAGTGGAAAGGCTGTTCCAATAGATCATGGATTCTTGTGCGCCAAGAAAGGAAAGCAAAATCAGTGTTACTGTGGTCAGGCGTTTCATGAAACTATTCCCAATCAGCAAGCAATTTTTTTGCAAGTTCTTTTTGTTCCGCATTCTCTACAAGTTCTTCCGGTAATAATGGTGCCGCAACCAGTTCCTGCAGCAAATTTCGGGCTCTTTTATCCAGTCCGTCTTTTTTCAGTGCCCGAGCCAGATATACAGTCTGATTGGGGGTGCTCCTGCCTGTTTCAAAAGCCTTGTTCAGGTATTTTACTGCTTCATCATTGCTGGGCCAGGAAAGGAAAAATGGAATACGGGGTGACTTGAAATGAACAGCACCCAGCATAAAGTACCCCCCACCATTTTGGTAATTTGGATCCAGCTCTATAATCTTTAATGATTGTGTACGCATGATATCAGCAACCCCTTCTCTGGCAGCAGTAATAATACCATAGACTTCTGCCCAGCTCCCCAGGTTCACCAAATACCAATATCGCAGTGCCCCGGAATCCGGGTATTTATTGATCAGTTTTTCTGCAAGGGCTTTGCCTTTGTTGAAGGTTTCTTTTTGACTGTTTTCATCCTTAAGAACAAATTTACCTTTGAAATAATAAGAATGTAATAAATAGATCCCTGCATCCAATTCATTTTCTGGAGATTTGACAGCTTTTTCAAAATGGTTTATGGCCTTACCAATGGGTCCGCTTTGCGCAGTAGCGCCTGCACTTCCCTCCGCCCGTTTATTATAAGCAGTGATTCCCAGTTCCATGTCAGATTGGGCCAGAAGGAAAGAAAACAATAATAAAAATATATTTGTGGACCTGATCATGATCATTTCCTGCTCTTAAAAATATTCAATGTAGGTAATCTTAAGCTCCCGCTTGAAATAGTCCACTTTATCCTCATCGAAAAGCAGGTTATTGAAATCCAGTTCCAGGTGGAAATGGTCCACAAATGTCCAGCGGATGGCAGCATTGAGGTACCCGCCGGTACTGATGGACATTGTTTTCGCCGTCAAATCATTCTCATTCAGGGCAGCGTTGTATTCCATAAGCAGTGAAAATTCCGGGTTCAGTTCCAGGTCGAGCCCAAAAAACAAATTTGGATCCTTATCACCATCCGTAGTTTCAATAAAACTATAATTGATTCCGCCGTGCAGGCCCGCGTTCCCCAGCGGGGTCTGCCAATTCTTGGAAGCGGCCAGGTAAGCGCCATAGGCCTTGGTATCATAGCGCAGCAGGGTGTCTGCTTCATTGAAGTTTCCATAACCCTGCGTGTTGATCCCCAGGGCAATTCCCGGCATAGATGACTTTTCATCGATCAGCAGGTATTTAAGGCTGGCTTCCGGCCGCGGGTACCAGCGCAGGCTGTCGTCTCCAATCAGGTTTGGAGAACCAAAGGAAAGTCCAAACTGGAAACGATCTGTCAGACCAACCTGCAGGCTGGTAATCATTCCTCCTGCATCCTGGATACGCATATCCAGGGCATAGCTGCCTCGCACCAGGGTTCCCGCTGTTGGTATCGTGATCAGATCGGTAGGTGGGGGGTAATCCTGGCCCAGGGCCACTGCCGCACAAATAATAAATAGACTGTACTGAAGTGTTTTCATTATAATCCGCTCCGGGTTGGTTTGGGATAAATTACATCGCCTAACCTTGAGGTCAAAGATTTGACCCGGGTGATGGGAATGGTCAATAATTCACCTTCACCCTTTAGCAGAAACCGAATGCCGTTCTCATTTAAACTCACAAAATCAACCATCAGCCGGTCGCCATTGGTCAGGATAAGTTCATCCCAGAATGTTTTGGGTATAATGCCTCCGCTATGGGGCACAATGATGCGCTTTTCATAAATTTCCTTGGCAATAATGTCCGCCTCATTCAAGACGTTTCCCGTTCGTGGTGGCGGCGTCCGATATAATTTATCTGCCGGGGCCTGGCTTAATGCCATGTGGGAAACCAGAGCCCCATCATGGTCATACTCCCAAATCTGGACTATTGATGCCATCACGTCGAACTGGTATTTGAAACGGCGGGTAATTCTACCGGAAGGCAGATTTCGCCAGCGTTCTTCTGCCAGGTTGCCCAAATAATCATAATCCAGCTCAATCTGGCCATACTCTTGTCCATCGATGGTCTCAAAAACAATCCTGGATACATGGCGGCCGTCCTCCATGGTAAAACGGGTCCGCTGATCCGTGAAGGACAGCGGTTCCGATACGGGAAATTGCCAGCGGCGGAATTCTTTGCCCCAGGGTTCCTGATCGCCAATGACTATCAGGCGCTGGTATTTACCCTGGTCATCATATTCCCCCCGCTCCACCAGTTTTCCCTCCTTATTGTAACGCAGCATTTCACGCTTGATCAAGGTACCGCTGGCGGCATAGCGTTCAATCTTAACCGGCAGATTATTTTCATTGTAACTCACTGCCAGATGGCTCAGACCACGACGATCCGTGGACAGCATGGACAAGTTGGACATAAAATTTCTGTCGTCCTTGAAATAGCGGACATAGGCTACATCCAGCTGGGCGACAGAAATCTGCAGTATCAGCAGCAGCACACCAAAGCGAATTTTTCTATTCATTTAATCATCAGGTTTAAGATCCTCATCAAGAGAATTGGATAATTTAAAGCGGTAAACTGCACCATCGCCCCGATCACATACGTAGACCACACCGCGTTTATCTACGGTGACCGCTGCAGGTCGATTCATTATTGATTCCTCGATATTGCTGTTGGATTCATAACCTGCTTCCTTAAAATATTTTCCATTTGCATCAAATACAATTACATCAGAATCTGCACCATCCACAACATAAACGTTTTTATTTTCATCCACAGCCACATCCAATGCGGATCCGTACAGCGAAGCATTCATGATATCACTTGCATCAGGCTGAAAGCCGGAAGAATAAACTGCAAAATCACCAGATAAATTGGGGATAATCATATGAACAGGGAAAAAATCACCTGCTTGAGTGTAATACAAATTTCCCTGATAATCCACTTCGATACTTAACGGTTCATTCACGGTTCCAGCACCAGTACCATAACCTTTAATAGTTGCTCCAAATACACCCGTGAAAGCCCACACCAGTTCCCCCGTTTGCAGTTCCAGGAGCCGGGATCTCTGGAAATTGACCTGCACCAGCCGGAACTGATTATTGGTTCCGCCATAGCTGTCGGACACAAAGATCATATTCCCCTGACCAGCCGGTGAGGTGATACCGGTGAATTGACTGGAATCAGGCTTGTAATAAGGATCCAAGTACTGGTTTTTTTCCATGCTTCCATCATAGAATAAATAGGGATTGATAAGGGAATCAATCACAGACTGATCAGAGGTAAATGTGGTGTTCATCAGTTCCCATTCATCATTATTGAGCAGAGACAACCAGCTTTCTGTTCCCGCAGTTTCATCCTGCAAGGCGCCCGTTTGAATGTGCCTGAAGGATCCGGTACTGGATACCTGTGCAATGCCCGCGGTGTTCCAGTATTGATTCCATATAAACACCCTTTGTGAGCCATCAATAAAGAATACATTCATTTTCTGATCCACATCCATATCAATCGGAGAGATCGCCATTCCATTTCGATCTTCCAGGTTCCTGAGAGCGAAAAATCCATCTGGCTGACCCCCGTCCTGATCCAGGACCAGGATAGAATGAGCAGCGGAATCAGCAATAAAAATACGACCATCCTGGGCGATGGATATTTCTGTGGGGTCGCCAATACCATAATCATCTCCCCAAACGGGGCTCAACTGCAGATAGGTGGTATCTCCAGCGCTAAATTCCAATTCGGATTCATTTTCTAAATCCTCCGGGATAGAAAATTTCTGCAGGCAGGCAGATATCAATAAACCGGAAATCAGGATCAAATGGAAATTTTTATTCATCATTAAAAAGAAAACCCGATACTGAATCGTTTAGGATCCGACAAATGCTGAAAATTGGCATAGCCATAATCAGCCCGAAGTTTCAAGGGCCCCACAGGAATAATAAAACCGGCACCAAAGGTGAAATCCTCCTCATTTTTATTAAACTTATACCCAGCTCTTAAAAACAGTGTCCTGAGGAACGAATATTCAATACCAGTAACGATATATTCTGCATTGTCAACCGGGTGATTAAGCTGCAGGGAAAGTATCAGGTGCTGTTTATCTGTTTTGACAGGATCTATCGCTCCTCCCACACGAAAGATGGTTGGCGGTGAAAACTGTTCAAAATGTGTTGTATCTATGATTTCCTGCCCTGAGTTCATATCCAGGATTCGTTTCTCATAGGAGCCGCTTGGTGCGATCTGACTGCCAAAATGAGACAATGACGCACAAAACCGCAGGGACTTATACCCCGTCCAATAGAAAGTACCCATATCCATGAGAACAGCATCCATTCCATATCCAGCCAGGTTTTCCGCGACATGCTTCAGAGTAATGCCAAAACTGAACCGATTGGTCATTTTTGCACCATAGGTCAGGGCAATGAACCTATCCTGGAACGTAAAATAATTACCCGTGCCCCGGGGATGATATTCTGTGGTCTCTTCCATAGGCTGCATGTGCAGGATCCCGCCGCTGATCCCGATATAATTCCTGCCAAAAGCATGACGGGTAATACTGAAATAATCGTAATTGATCTCTGCCGGCCATTGGATCTGGGATATGGATATTTCTGTCTGATCCAGTTGGGCAATAACAGCCGGATTATAATAAATGCTGGCTGCGTCCTGATTCAGTGCCACCACCGATTCCCCCATGCCAACAGCACGGGCACTCACCCCAATATTCAGGAAGGAAAAGACCGAGGTTCCTGCTCGCTGACCACCCAGGATAGGGAACAAACTCTGGCTCCAGCCAATAGGCAGAAGTAAAAAGTACAATATAAATTTTTGCATATTCCTTGACATTAAAATATTAGCTGCAGGCCCAGTTCCATTGCTCTTGGTTTACGGTATCTTGATGGATCCAGGTTTGGGTCTGGACTGTTGGCCAGATAGTAACCAATGATTTCACCTTCATCATAGCCTCGTCCTGTGAAGGGATTTATCCTGCGCGAGATTCTTTCATCAAGCAGGTTTTCTACTTCCATGTATACCTTGATTCGAAATTTGTTCCGTTTGATTATTTTATAGAATTTTAGATCAATATTTCGGGACGGCACCTCGCTGAAATAAGCATACGGACGGTCATCTTCCCGGGGACCATTATAATATTCCCGTCCATTCACCACCAGGATCTCATCAATGATCGAGCGCGTGTAGCGACGTCCGGATTCATAGTCCAGCCGGATAGAGAGCCCCCAGTTGCGGGGATGGCTGTAGGATAGATTGGTAAAAAAATGAATAGGCCGATCCCAACTCATATAATTTTCCCCCAGTGGTTTTTCAGACAATTGGCCGGCCTGTACCAGCAGATTATCCAGGGGCGATGAGCTTTTTCCGGTCACGATGCTGTAATTGAAATTCACATCGGCATACCAGTTCTTAAACAGGCGGCTTTTCAGGATTGCCTCCACACCCCGGGCACGGGCGTAGTCCGCATTAAAATACATGTTGAAAGAAAGGTGGGCGTATTTGGGATTGGATGGACGAATGGTTTGGGACGTTTCATAGTCGAACATATCTTTCCAGTAAGTCTTCAATTCCAGGATCTGGTCTTCACTGAAGCGGTGTTTGATTCCGATCTCATACTGCACAGTGGTTTTCGGGTTCAGGTTCGGATTGCCAAAGACCTGATAGGTGGACTGGGCCTTAGAGTTGATTTTTGCATAGACATATTGAAATGTGGGCAGCTGTGAAAAATGACCGTAGTAAAAATAAAGGACATCGTTATCCGTCACGGGGTGGGAAATACCAAACCGGGGGCTCAGCCGTGCCTTCATGCGATAGGGTCCTCCAATCCATGGAAAAGAAAAAGTTTCTTTTGTAAACAGGGCACGGGCCTCATCCGTGATGATAATATTGCTGGTATCATCAATGGCCTCTTCCACATAGCGCCCCGGAATCCAGTAATCGGTGCGGACTCCCAGGTTCAGAGTCATGCCTTCGAATGCGATCCTGTCCTGAATGTAAAAGGCGCCAAAATAAGTCCTGGCATTATAACTGTCATAGTTGGCACCAAAAGCAGATGACCCGCTCCAGGGTTCATCAATGTCCAGGACCTGCAGATCCGTGGTGGTGTGTTCAAATCCTGTCTTGATCTTATGCCGCGATTCGGTATGATAGGTCCAGTCCAGATCCAGGCGGGCATTGTCGCTGACCAGATCATACCATTCCGGTGCAAATCCCGTATCATAAAATTCATCGCCGTAGGTTATATATATATTCCCATCCTTGCTAGTCCCATCCAGGCTGTAGTTTATGGGTTCCAGGTCCAGCCGCTCCTGGTATTTATTCCACATCAGATCCTGGACTGCACTGTGCTCCATGGTCACAAATTTTCCGATGGTAAGTTCATAGAAAGACCTTGTGGATAATGTATGGGTCCAATTGAGGTTCAAAAGCCGGGTATCCCGCGTAACCGTGTTATAGTTATCCAATATCTGCATGTAAGCATAGGGGAAATAGGTTGAGGCAAAAGCACGGGGCATATAGTAGCCCTGGTTGATATTCATGGACATGTCATAGGACAGGGTCAGTTTTTTCTGGGCTGATAGTTCCCAGGCCAGCTTATACAGGCCATGCCAGTCATTGTTTTCCCGCGGCACCAGGGATCGCATCATTTCATCCGCCGATGTTTCCGAAAGTAGTCCAGATGACCAGAAGCGGTGGGGATACAGTTTTGAGGCTACGGGTAAATTGCCGTCATAGACCTTACTGTATCCATTCAAGAAGAATGAAAAACGACCCGGCAGATCCAGACCCAACCAGGCGGGGAGTGTTTGCAAAAAAGGGTCGGGACCGCCAAAGTTGAATTCAATGCGGTCTGTATTAAACTGATCGTCAAACAACCGATCGCTGGCATACTTTAACGATCCTTCATACTGTTCCCGGCCCTCCTTCAATTTTATATTGACCACACCGGACATGGCCTGGCCGTACTCCGCATTGTACCCGCCGGTTACTATTTCCAGCTCCTCAATGGCGTCGGCATTGACAAACAGGTTTCCGGAATACCCGGTAAGCGGGTCTTTCACCGAAAAACCATCCACGATAAACAGGCTTTCATCAATACGTCCGCCGCGGATATGAATCTCGTTATCCTGGGTGGTAACACCGATCTGTTCGGATAAGATGTCTTCTACGCTGGAGACAACCTTGTTCTCGATATCTTCCTTGCGCACCCGGGACAGGGATGCAGTCTCATCCACATCAAAAAGGGGTTTCTTCCCCATAACAACCACATCTTCACCAAAACTAAGTACAGTTTCCTCCAGGGTGAAATCAAGTGTTAATATTTCTTCCGGCTCGATCTTGACTCCCGTTTTCAGGATCACCTTATAGCCGATCATGGAAACTTCCACATCATAACTGCCGGGATTTATTTTGTCAATCCGATAGTGCCCCTCCAGGTCGGATGCTGCACCATAATAGGTTCCTTTGACCATCACATTGACACCAGGCAGGCCGGCACCGTTGATATCTATGATCTTTCCTGTGATCCCTTCTGCGCCCTGGGCAGCAAGAAGCAACGGAAGCAAGAATATCAGAGAAACCCTCATTCGATGAATTCCTCCGTAAATAAATACTGAAACAATTTTATAGAAGATCCATTGCCATTCAGTTTAGGGCGGTATCCATCATGAAGCGGCAAAGTCAGGATCACCACCTTGCCGGATAATTCCGTAGGCGAGACCCGATATCGCCCGATAGAGCATACAGTAGGGTTCCCCTGCCAGCTATCTCCGCTTTCCGGGTCTGCCATGTGATAGATTCCCCGTATCTCGGCGAACTCAGATTCATCCGGCCAAAAGCCTTTTACCCGGACAGCAATTAAATGAGATACGGACAGGTTTAGTGTGGTATCAAAATCACATATGACTTTCTTGCCAGGGCGTAAACGCCCGTTAGGATTCAGTGTCAATATAGAATCAAGGGGAAACCAGGTAAAAGTGGTGTCCTCAAAATCAATGGGATTAATAAACAGGTTTCCCCCGCCCATAACAAAGTTCAACAGGCTGGCTTCTGCGGCATTATAGGTGTCATTAGCGGCAGCTGTATTATTGTAGGCCGCAAACCAGACCACGTGCTTGAAATAATTGAGATTGGCTGTTATATCCGCAGATGAGTACGGCAGTTCATCCCCAATCTCCCAGGTGGAATAACCATTTTCACCAGTTATGGTATCCATCAGGCTGGTATACCAATTAAGAGTATTATTCTGACTATCCAGGGGATAATCATCTACAATCAGTACATCACCAATAACAGGTTTTACAACCCACACCTGGGCCTCATTCACTACCGCTGTATCGGGAAACTGGGCAATGGAACTTATGGCACCTGCAATATCCTGACACCGCAGGTAAAATTTATGCTGCCCCGGCAATAATCCAGTGAGGGTCAAGCTGGATTGATTGCCATTCAAGCGAATCCAGCAGGTGCTGCAGGTATCATCCAGGGCATAAAATATATCTGTAATAGTTTCATTGCCGTCCTGGTCATAGATATCCCAGTTGTAAGTGCGTGTGGGAAAGGTATAGCTGGTGTCACCACCAATATCTACGATCTGCGGATTGGAAAGATACCGAAAAGAAATAGTTGGTTCAGAATTACGAATTGGCAGTACAATTTTCGAGGGTGTATTATCTTCATTACCTTCGTTATCTACCGCTCTGACCTCAAAACTAAATACATCCAGTTCAGAGCGAATCGGGACATAAAAGGTTCCACTTTCCAGATCTGTATAAGTCCAGGAAGAATCCGAACTCCACTTATAATAATAACCAAGCACCTGCCCGTCAGTATCTTCTCCCCACCAATGGAGAACCTGCCTGCTGGTAGTAATGGTTGTGAAAGCCTGGTCAAGGGTATCCCAGACCATGCCCGGATCAGGTGTTTCACCAATGGTATAGATCACACTGCCGCTGGAGTCCACACTGGCGTAGATGGTATCCGTGGCCGCCAAAGATAAATAGGTTTCCGGTGCCGCCGCCGGTATCATTACTGAGGGGTCATCGTACTCCCAGCGACTGCAGGTCCAGCCGGCAAGGATAAAAATGAATAGAATGTATTTTTTCAAGGGTAGAAAATAAAAAGGGCAAAGTGTTCACTTTGCCCTTTTTTCACGTTATATAAACGTTTATTTCACCAGCAGCATTTTATTGTCAGCAATAAAACTTCCCGCCTTTATCCGGTAGATGTAGACACCGGAAGGAACGGACTGGCCATTGTTATCTCTGCCGTCCCAGTTCACTGCATGGAAACCGGGAGTATAGCTTTGGCCGTTGACGAGGGTCCGCACCTGGCGCCCCAAGGCATCATAGATTATCAGTTTGACCATTTCTTGTCCGCCCAGTTCAAAATGAATATGCGTTTCTGGATTGAAAGGGTTGGGGAAATTATCAAGAAGCCTATAGACATAGGGATTCAGATTGATATCATCATTGATGCCCATGGTCTGTCCAAGATCAGCCAGGTCACGTATTTGCACCTTATATGTACCAAAACTGTAGTTGAAGATGCCCATGACATATTCCAGCTCCTGACCTTCTGCAAGAGCGCTCATAAAATTATCCGCAGCCATGGTAGCCATATCATCATCAATGAGTGTAATCCCTCCGGAAGCATCTGTAATAGACCAGTCAAAGGAATTCAATGCTGAAACTGTAACACCTTCAAGTTTTACAACTACACCTTCGTAGGATTCAACTTCTTCACCATCCTGAGCCAAATCACCAGCAGAAACAAGAGCAGGAGCCGGTTCATCATTCCCAGAACTGAGGACTGTTACAGTTGAATTGATCAAACGTGTATTGCCATCGAATTGGAAGTGCCAATCTGCATCAAAGTCATCAATGGTACCGGTGACTTCCACCTCATCGCCTCTGGTCAGGGTAACTAGTTCCGGGGTATCAAACACCAGTCCATTCCACTGGCCTGTTCCATCCTGAAAGGCGTAAGAACTGTATCCGCTGGAATACTGTGCAGTATCCGCAGTAACTATACCACTTAGGGTGACACCACATCCATGGTAGCGGGTAATGCCGGAAGGCCAGGGGGTTTCCTGAACATGGGCAATGGTTAAATCATCTGTTACCACAAAGCCCAGCTGGTCATATTCTATATCATAGGGGAACATACTGGTCTTCGGCTCCGCCTGATCCACACCATCATCTGTTGCTGTAATATAATAATTGACCTCATTATTACTGGCTACTGGTATGATACCTGTCCAGGTAGAATCTCCCGTGGAAGACATGGTAACTGTTTGATAAGCACCTCCATCAACAGAGTAATGGATCTCGGCACTGGCAATATCAGAATTATCCATAATTACGCAGGATACGGAAACTTCTGTATCTGCGGAAGTTGGTGCGCAGGGCTCCCTGCCAATCCCTGATATAGATGGCGGACCAGCACCAAATACTATATCTTCCACATAAAGAGGACAGAGTTTGTATGCCGTGGAATCAGCATTACTCCCATAGTGATGATACAGCCAGCCTTCAATGGATTGTACCAAAGATCCAACCGGAGGCGGACCAATTGCATCAAAGTGGACCTGAATGCTGTCAGAATCATCGTCCACCAGCACTGAACCAGTACCATCATCCAAGGCAAATATTTCATATTGCAATTCATTATTTGTTACAACTGCATCTTCAACACTCACCATAACATTACCCCACTGCTCTGCTTCAGTCGGCCATCGCAGGTCACCTGTATTCACAATATCAACTGCAGGCAAGGGCTGTTCAAAATCAAGAATATTGATTGGTTCCGTAATAAACAACTCCGTCATATTTGCGGGGCCCGTACTGTATTCAGATATATAGCCTGTTGCCTGGATCAAGTCGCCTTCGAACAGCGATGGAAAAGCGGAACTGTCCGGATCATAAGACAGAATAGCACTCCACGGGCCTCCATTAACATCTGCAAATATGAATTTCACACCATCACCGGCATAACTTAAGCCTGTTGGCATAGTTATGATGCCTTCTATGGTTACTGTTTCTTCCGACATATAGGAAGCATCTGATGTTTCATCTGTGCCTGCCTTGATTAGATCGCTATACAACACCTGCTGGACGCGTTGTATTCGTACCGGGTCACCCTCTGCTTCCACCACGTCCCGAGCCAGCCTGGGTTCAAGTTTTGTATTACTGTATGTATAAGTCATAACGCCGCTAACTCCAGCCAATGCCTGCCCACTTTCAGGAAAATAATAATAATCCCAGATGTCATCTACGTGAACAGAATTTGTTCCATCTGTAACGGACCATTCACCGTTGCCAAGGTCCGCATTATCAACAGTAACATTGTCTACTTTTACCAAACAACCCTCGTAAGCTTCTGCGTCTGTTCCTCCAGTCATAATCTGGCCGGGCGTAACAACCGCAGGGCTGATCAAATTGACAGCCGGCCCATGAACAATAACTTCCGTTACATCCAGAATTTCTGTTAAGTTATAATATTCATCAACTGTTCCAGTAACTGTTACACTATCCCCTTCAGCCACTGAATGGACTATTCCTGCCGATGATGTGAAATCAAAGGTGTCCCAGCCATCATATTCAAAACAGACAACCCCATTCCAGGGGCCTTCCGCATCCTGAACATAAAGATATCGATTACTGCTGCTCCCCCAGAATTCAGCGGTAACAATACCGCTGATGGTGACCGTTTGTCCATTCAGAGGCGAATCCCCTGATGAATCTGTTGTATATTGAATATCATAAATTGCAGTAATCTCACCACCTGTTGAATTCACCAAATAAGAAGATTCAGCGGATGTGGTAGTGCCGTCTTCATTATCAACAGCTGTGATTGAAAATGTAACCGTTGTACCAGCCGCCTGCGCCGGTATTGTCCCGGTATATGTATCACCCGTTGTATTGGCCATGGTAACATCAGTGTCAGTTGATCCTGTGTTATAGGTCAAGGTTGCACTGGCAATGGTTCCATCATCCGAGATAGCTGCTGATACTGTTACATCATCTGCTTCCGTTGGAGATGAAGGTTGGATAGCAATACTGCTAATGCTAGGCAGAATTGTAATAGAATGCGGATGAGAGCCTAGATAGTCCCAGGTATCTTGATCTAATACTACCCATTCAGAATTACTTTCATCGGTTCCTGCGGAACTGGCCCAGTCACCGCCATTACCTTCCGTAACACTTGCTTTCCTAACCAGGGTATGATTCATGGTAGCTTCTGATACTCCTGCTACGTCCCAGCCGGAGCCTGGGTCGTTACTTTCCACACCTATTGCATCAATAATTGTACCATTACTTAGTAAAGCAATACCATCATCACCATTGTGGTGGACTGGACTTTCATATGCAAGTGCAAGATCGGTTTCGGCAAGAATTGTTGCATCTGCCTCATCCGCAGCAATCACATAAACATCACCAGATGCTAAGGTACCAGAGAGAGTAACATCCCTTTCTCCACCATCTCCCCAAGCCGTTCCGTTATTTGTTCCCTGGACAGAATAGGATGAAAGATCTACATCGGATCCTGTCCCATTATAAATTTCTACATATTTATTACTGCTGGTTCCCTCCGCATATTCACTAAAAAATAGCTCTGTTACATCATCAGGTGTTTCCAAGGCACCTTCATCAATCCAGCTAGCGATAAGATTTATTTCATCCCCACTTAAATCAGGATTATTGGCCCCCGAGGGCATTGCACCTGAGTTAACCTTTTGCCATAATAAACTATTGGCGTGATCCAGAGGTACTACCACTGGGCCATTTTCACTGTCTCCAGTCATTAAATTATCATATGATGATAAATCTAACCCATTTTGGTAACCGCCACCATTTGTATGGCATCCGGAATTTGTACAATTGGCATCAATGACAGTTTGAATCTGTGAACCATAATCCACCTGTCCAATTAGCATTCCTATTGCCATAATGATTAAGATCGATTTTTTCATTTGTTTCTCCTCTTTTGTTATTTGAACCCTTTTCCAAAGGCTTTTATTTAATAATCAAAAATTTTCCTTCCTTGATCTGGCCAGAATTTTTGTCTTCAACTGTAAACAAGTAAAGACCAGATGCAGTGGCTTGGTCATGCATAGTAATCAGGTCCCACGCATGTTCGCCACCTGCCATTAATGGATTTTTTTGAGCATCAATATTTGCAATATCTGCGCCATTGTATGATTCCTCATGTTGAATGATATCTACCAAATCCCCAGCCAGGGAAAAAATTCGAATTTCAGCTTCATTTGGCAGATTTCGAAACCATAGCATTTTGCTTCGGCTACCATAGCCATCCCAAAGGGCCTGTCCTTTAAACGGATTTGGATAAACGGTTGGTTCGCCAATCCAATCATTTTTATTTGCTGCGGCTTTACCTGGAAAAACATAAACTCGGTTTGAATAAATTGAACTTTCCAGACTTTCAAGATTTGCATCAGGATCGCCTTGATCATACGCTGTTACAGCGTAGTAATTTAACCATCCATCCTTGATATTTGCATTATCAAATTTATAATTATAATAGGTGTCATTAATTAGAATGCTATCCGGTTCTCCAAATTCATTTATAATCCGGATGGTGGAAAATCCTGTATTGTAGCCAATATCATTTTTCAGATCAATTTCCAATAATAAAGAAAATTCTCCTAATTCTTCATTCGCAGTTTTCCGTGCACCATAAATCCGATATCCTTCAAAGTCTGCTTCCTGGCTGATTGGATCTAAAAAAGATTCTGCACCATCCTGCCAATAAATTGTCACCTTTCCCGATTCAACTACTACTTCCATATTAGGAGACGGCGGTGGTGCGGGAAGGATATAACGATCAATCACACCATTGCTATTTCCGTCTTCACCTTCATCCAATTGGTTATTCCGGTTCTTATCTTCCCCGTCATAGGCTTTTTGTGCCCAATCATAATTCACATGTAAATTTCCACGCTGGGCATTAGAATTGCCTCCAATTCCCGGTGTCCATAGCGCGCAGACAACTGTAAAAGCAATATGGCAGGATTCGCCTGGCCCCAATGTCCAGGATGTGGTGTCTGCATTTGGTTCAGATCCTGTTGGGCCTGCAGACAATAAAAACATCCAACTATTTTCAGCGGCAGGGTAACCTTCGGATGTATAATCAGGGCCAGTGCCTTTGGGAACAGATGAAGACATTTTATCATATCGTTCTTCATCTGTCAGTGGCATACTGTAAGCAGGATAATCACTATTGTTTGAATTTGTCCAAACCCATTGAAAATAATTTGTATTTAAATAATTGTAGGGCACATTGCTTCCCAAGGCAGAAAGGCCTAGATAAGATTCCGTCCAGCCATCATCCCCATTTGCATCATACTGATATCCAATGGCTCTTTCAAATCCCGCACCATCTTCAGATTCATCAAAGCCATCTAAATTATCGCTCCAGGAAAAACCGCCTCCGGGGGTATAAATATCTGTGTAGTTAAAATTTGCCAGAGAAGCATCGGCCCAGAGCCCGGCATAAATATCTTGAATGGTATCTTCAGATGCATTAGTGAAAGTATATTTCAGGATAACAAAGGCGTCAGCATAAGAGTAATTCCAAGCATAAGATTCCATATGTATATCCAGTCCTAAGGGTGAGTGCCCTTGAATTCCAAGATTATCCCCGGGAGAATCACCATAATCTTTAAAATCGGTAATCATATCTTGGTGTGATATAGCGTATGGTGAATAATATTTTGCCATGGAATCCTGTGTAGTGGATGAGATAGAAGATTGGATCGTAATGGGAGTATTTGCAAATAATTCAAAGCCCTCATCTCCAGCATCAAATACACCATCCACGATAGCTGTTGACACCCTTCGCTGGCCATTTACAATACCGCCGACCCAGAGTCCGCAATAGGAGAAATGTTCAATCTGTTCCCGGGCAATTTCAGTATGCTGCTTATATTGGCAGGATGGATGAATGCTGCCATCTTCCATTCGATTCCATCCATTTCCAAGAATGCCATAATTGGTGATTGTCAATCCCAGGTTTCCCACAGATGTATATTTATCATATTCATCTTCTGCAGTTTGAACTTTATATTGCATTCTTTCTTGTCCGAACAATAAACTAAACAAAAGAATAAGATTGAATAAAAAACGCATTTATTTGATGAGAACGGCTTTTTGAATTTGGGATGATATTCCATTAGTGAGTTGAATAAAATAAACTCCACTGGCGTGCTGATTTGCATTCCATTGCAATTTGTAATATCCCGGATGCAATAATTCATTGTTGATCAATGTTTCCACAACCCGACCATTCATGTCAAATATGTGTAGAGATGTTGTATGTACTCTCTCTACCTGAATATTTATGGTTGTAATTGGATTAAAGGGATTTGGGTAAGGTGGAGCCAATTGGAAATACGTTAAAATTGCTTTATCATCATCAACAGAAACAGTTCCATCGTAGAAGGACCCTGGTGTACCAAGGTCACCATTACCATAAGCTAGTGTAGCTTCAAACCAATTCTCGCTTACATTATTATCAGTGTTCAAATCATGTATCTCCATGGATTCCCCGCTCCCAAATACCCAAGAATTGTTATAATGAACCTCATCCACAATGGCGCCGGTACCATCCAATAAAATAATTTCGTCTTCGCTGTTTGAAAGCAAAAACCCACTGTATTCATAATCAGCCACTAAACCACCATTTAATGTAGAATCAGCATTCCGGACGAAAACAAAATAATCACCGGGCATCACTGGAACAGACATATCAACATTCGTTATGGTGTGAGCATCACTCCCACCATCCTTGATCATCCAACCATGAATATCAATGGTGGAATCTGAGGTATTGTGAATCTCAAACCATTCGCCATAGGAGTCTGATACTGCTGCAGGATTCGGCATAATCTCTGTAATAACAATACCCGATGGACCTGCAGGTGTATAGAACCAGATCCTTCTTGCAAGTGTTGAGTCGATGACAAAAGGATTTGGCATGTCTTCCTGATACTCTGCAATGGCCCATGTCCTTTCATACTCCCAATCATCAACCGGATCATTTTGATGCCATTGGTATAATAATTCTTTTTGAATATTCCAGAAATCAACATCGGCGATATCTTGGTACATTGTAAAAAAATAAAACATGGCTCTTGCCGCATTACCCTTATGGTCTTCCCTTGGTTCAAAGCGTTCATCAATGAGATTAGGAGGATTATATTTTTCTGCATACTCATCTATGTATTCTGTTGGGATCTCCGTCTGATAGTAATCATTTCTATACCACTTATCTGTCTCATCATCAGGAATCTCAGCATAAGGGTCGTTTCCTCTGGATGAATTAACATTGTCTTTACACGGGAACAAATGGTGCATATCACTTTTCTGTGGTTCATTTCCCGCGCCCATACTTTGCGGCCAGGTGTGCTCGCAGTTAATGCCTTGGTTATATGCATTTGTACTTGGATCTTGGGATGTATCGAGCGTTATTGTATAACCAGTATAGACACCGGAAAGTTGATCGTCTTCTTTTAGATCAATTGTACCATACATGACATCTCTGGCAGTATTATAACCTAAAGTTGTAGATGTCTTATAATTACTAATAACATATTCGAATAAATCTTGTCCCGTAAGACCCTGACCAATAATTTGATTTGGTTGAGAAAATATGTTTGGAATAAAAATAATGAAATAAAAAATAAGTCTCATCTAGGTTTCTACAACAGCCTCAATCCGGCCAATTTCAAGTTGGTTGTGATTTCTTAATATTTTCATTCTGAATTTATCTAATTTTTCAAGTTCTACAGGATTTAATAGTTCTAAATGTTCCAATAATCTCATGGTGGCTATGGGCATGGCTCGAAAGTTTCCGTCTAATACTTTTAAGGCAATTCCCACGCTACCACCACTTGGTTTTTTTATTGAGATGCCCCGAACAGATTCACCACCAAT
>ERZ651768.1416-NODE-1416-length-17565-cov-13.521958_pt1 | contig 17565 bp, 16 predicted proteins | sample MGYA00514754_ERZ651768 | MGnify/ENA metagenome assembly ERZ651768
CACATTGGATCCGGGTATGGAAGGGAAGGTCTACCAAGACGTGTTGAGAAGAGACCGCTGGCAAGGCAGACGTAAGAACCCTTTCCACTACGAAGCAGTATCATCTGTCTATTCGAGTCCCACGCATATATGGTTGCATCCTTTGTTACTATTGGTGGTGCAGCTGTCAGAGCGTCTGCAATCATTTTTGCTTTCCAGTCATCACTTCCCGAAAAAGCAGAAGTAGCCGATAATGTCAAAATTGCAAAAAAGGTTGCTGTGTAAGTGAGTAAATTTCTAAGCATATTTCTCCTTTATATGTAGAGGTTAAATAATAATGTTCGTGACTTTATTAACAGTCATTTTAATGGAACAGTTTTAATATAGAATTTTTTTACAGTTCCTGTCTTAAAACTGGATCTTCTCAGGGGAGGGGGACGTGCTTGAGAAAAATAATAAATAGAGACAACGGAAAGAAATGTGACTGAAGTAAGAAATAAATTGTTTAAACCGGGGAATAGTTGAATCACTTTGGTGTATTGAGGTTGGGAGGAATGTCTGAAATTCATAATTTGCCTCGAGTTTATGCTTGGACCTTTAAAAATAAGAAAAATATAAACTAGCTGAAGATCTGGATTTAAGCGGCAGAATTTCATGGGCATGTCAACATGTCAAGCAGAATATTTTTATAAGGGCCCCTTTGCTTTGTTTCTAATGAATTAATTTAGCATTGGCTTTGAAAAATATTTCCTGTTATTCTCACAAAGAAAAACTCAGGGAGGGAAATGAATCATCCGGGGAGATACTGGCAAAAACTGGATGACGGCAGAATTCAGTGCGACGTTTGCCCACGGCAGTGCAGGCTGCATAATGGACAGCGCGGACTTTGTTTTGTACGCCAGGCTGAAGAAGACCAGATAGTCCTCACAACGTATGGACGCTCCAGCGGATTTTGCATTGATCCAATAGAAAAAAAGCCTCTAAATCACTTCCTGCCGGGGACACCAATTCTTTCCTTTGGCACCGCCGGCTGCAATCTAACCTGTAAATTTTGTCAGAACTGGGACATCAGCAAGTCCCGTGAGTTTGACCGGCTCACAGAAACTGCCACTCCGGAAAAGATCGCACTTGCCGCAAAAAATCACGCTTGCCGCAGTGTGGCTTTTACCTACAATGATCCAGTCATTTTCCTTGAATATGCTGTTGATATCGCACAAGCCTGCCGTGAAGTGGACATAAGTCCTGTTGCAGTTACCGCAGGTTATGTGCTTGCTGAAGCACGCAGGGAATTTTTTCAAAACATGGATGCTGCAAACATTGACCTAAAAGCATTCAGCAATAAATTTTACAAAAAAATTTGTGGAGGAAGACTGGAAGATGTTCTGGAAACTTTGGAATATTTGAAGCACGAAACTGATGTGTGGTTTGAAATAACAACGCTTCTGATTCCAGGTGAAAATGACTCTTCGCAGGAGCTGCATGCAATGTGTGAATGGATTATGGAACATTTAGGCGCTGAGGTCCCCCTGCACTTCACTGCATTTCATCCAGACTGGAAAATGCGAGACATTTCTCATACTCCTCATTCAACTTTGAGCAAGGCAAGGGGAATTGCCCTTACTGAAGGAATTCATTATGTTTACGTGGGCAATGTTCATGATAAATCAGGATCAAGTACCTATTGTCATCAGTGTGGCGAGTTGCTGATCGGACGCGACTGGTACGAATTAAGTGACTGGAATATTGATCAAGCAGGGAGCTGTATCAAATGTGGCACAAAATGTCCCGGATTTATCGAACAGCAACCCGGAAACTGGGGTGCAAAGAGACTTCCTGTAAGTTTGTGAGTTGAATATTAACTGGAGAAATTAATGAATTGTAATTGATTTTGAAAAAAGCATTCCGGAATAATTTATGAGCAACCTGGAAGCCGAGGGATATAAGTTTTCCGCTGAGTTTTCGATGCAGCAGTCAGGAAGTGACCATCCATGCACCGTAGCCTACTACACGTGCGCGATCTCCAGCCGTATCTCCCGAGTTACAGAGGTCCAGCCGGTGAACCTGCCAAGTGCTTTTCGAGGCAGCCAGTAAAGCACCCCTAAGTGGATATGCTCCACAGGCATCTTCAGGTGAAAGCAGTTCCGGCGACAATGATTCAATTGCCATTGCAGTACGCAAGTCCAATTCACAAGAGGTTTTATAGTCATGGTAATGACTTAAGTCGGTGCTGATAACAATCAAGGTTTGATCATCCTCACTATATTTCAGAATCATTTGCGCCAGCAGTTCTGAATCTGTATCTCCCACAACCAGTGGAACAATTTTAAAATCATTAAGACTTTCCTGTAAAAAAGGAAGCTGCACTTCTAAGCAGTGTTCTTCTGCATGTGCCTGATCACTGACAGTGATCCATGAATATTCTGCCAGCAAATTTTCCATCAGTTCCCTGTCCAGGGTTATCTGACCAAGCGGTGTTTCAAATGTATCAGCTTCCGGGAGAGCAGCACCTGTCAGCCACACCCTATGTGCCGGTCCAAGCAGCAATACCCGCCGAATTTTATTTTTGAATTGCTGTAAAAGTTGATACGCTAATGCAGCTGTTTTTCCTGAGTAAATGTAACCGGCATGCGGGACAATCAGCATGTGCATTGATGAGATTTCATCCAGAGCAATCTTAGGCTCACTCTCATCCTCTCCTGCACTTTGCAAGTAGTTCTGTACGGTATTTCTCAGTTCTTTTTCATGCCCGGGATAAAACATACCTGCTACCGCAGCAGGTCGAACGTTTCCTGAAAAATTTTTTGCAATCATGATATACCTCGCTGTCAAAAAGCTGCGATTCAATAACCAAAGTGCTTGATCTCCTCACCTTTTTCATCAATATCCGACATGGACTTTATGCCCATTTCAAGATGCATATCAACATATTTTGCCGTAACTTTCTTGTCCAGTTCCTTAGTTTTTACACCATCAGGCAGCAGTGGCTGGTCAGAAACAAGCAGGATAGCACCGCGTGAAATTTTGTTGGCGTGACCCACAATGAAAAGTGTGGCCGTTTCCATGTCTATTCCTATTGCAGAAAGATTAATCAGCTTGTTTCGGAATTTTTCATCCCATTCCCAGACACGCCTGTTTGTGGTATAGATAACTCCGGTGCGATATTCCTGTCCATATTCCAGTAATGTATCAGAGACAAATTTGTGCAGCTTAAACGATGGCAAAGCAGGGACTTCGGGAGGAAGGTAATCATTGCTTGTACCTTCACCCCGTATTGCCGCGATAGGCAGTATATATCTGCCTATTTCTGCGGTTTGTTTCAATCCACCGCACTTTCCCAAAAAAAGAACACCTTTGGGGTTGCAGGCCGTAAGCAGGTCCATGATGGTTGCCGCGTTGGCTGAGCCCATACCAAAATTTATTATGCTCAGCCCGCTGTCGTTTGTGGCAGTCTGCATTGGACACCCCCTGCCTTTTATTTTACATCCGAATCGCTCAGCGAACTTGCTTACGTAATTGCTGAAATTTGTAAGTAGAATATACTTCCCAAATTCTTCTATCTCAGTACCTGTATAACGCGGAAGCCAGTCCCGTGTAATCTCTGTTTTGCTTATCATCTAATGGTAAATGTCTTAAAAATATAACCGGGGAATTACATGAAAATATAGTATTCCGATGCTGAAAAAATGTCCTGATTGGCAAAAATGACATCTACAGCATGTAAAATATAAACTTTCCTGTAAAACACCATATTGCAGGAAATTGCATTAAGTTGCCAGTGGAACTCATGAAAAACATCTATATTTACAATTAATTCTAATTGTATTTCCTTACAAAGATGAGCGAAGACCCGTGAATCAGGTGGTGATGTTAAATCTTTTACTAATGAAGTTATTTTTTATGGAATTTGATCAGGTCCCGAAGGTTAATACAATTATTTTTTATAGTTTTCCAGCCAAGGTGCTCTAGACTGAATCTACAAGGAGATGTTCGGTTTAATTAAAAGTAATAAGGACATGCTGATGATATATATTAAACCAGGAATTCTGAATGGATAACCAGGAAGGATTTGAAAGAGAGGAGAAAAAAATCGGAAGCACCAGAATAATCAGTGCTCCCGAAATCATAAATAATACTGGATTACATTGCATCCCAGATTATGTGGCTCCAGGCGCCTTTTGGCTTTTTAGTGATTACTGGTGTTGAATCGGAAGCCATCAGAACATTGACGGTGCGACTGTAATCTGCTGGAATCAGGTAACCAATACCCTGGAGCTGGTTGCCAACCAACTTGTTTATTTCACGCATCATCCGGCGCTGATGTTTTTCAGTCTGCGCGCCTGTATCATCATTTTCAAGTACGATATCTGCGGCTTCATCCGGATGATCAGCTGCATATTTCCAGCCTTTGATTGAAGCTCTCAGGAAGCGGGCCATTTTGTCCACGAAAGCCTTTTTTCTGAGATTTTTTTCCAATACATATAATCCATCTTCCAATGTAGCCACTCCCTGGTCTTCATACTTGTACACAACAAGTTCAGAAGGACTCAGTCCGGCATCAACAACTTGCCAGTATTCATTATAAGTCATGGTGGAGACACATTCTGCCTGCTTCTGCAGAATTGGGTCCACGTTGAAACCCTGCTTCAAAACAGTTACCCCGTTTGAACCACCGGTGGTTGGGATACCCAATTGGCTCATCCAGCTCAAGAAAGGATATTCGTTGCCATAGAACCATACTCCAAGTGTTTTCCCACGAAAATCTGCTGGAGATTTAATACCGCTGTCTTTACGGCAAGTAAGCATCATTCCTGATTGTTTAAAGATTTGAGCAATGTTCACCAGAGCGACTCCTTTTTCGCGTGATGCCAAAGCTGAGGGCATCCAGTCCACGATTACGTCAGCACCTCCTCCTGCAATTACCTGAGGAGTTGCAATGTCAGGTCCTCCGGGCTTGATGGTTACATCCAAACCATCGGCTGAGTAGTAACCTTTATCTTGTGCGACATAATAACCCGCAAACTGAGCCTGTGTGACCCATTTCAGCTGAATGGTCACTTTATCAGCTGCGTGCGCTGCAAACGCCAACCCTGCAGTCAGCATTACCAGCACCATTTTTTTCATTATACTCATGATTCACTCCGTTTGTGTTTAAATTACGGTCAGCATTTTGTTACTTAATGCATTTCAGCTGACTCGGATAGAAGGGTGCCATCCTGTAAACTGCCGCTCTATAAAAGCTAACAGCGCGTAGAACAACGACCCGGATAATGCTGCCACCGCGATAGATGCCCATACGACGTCAACATTCATTCGACCGATTTCTGTAGAGATTCGAAAACCCATTCCCACAATCGGCGTACCAAAAAACTCCGCTACAATTGCGCCTATCATAGCTAAAGTGGAGTTTATCTTTAGTGCGTTAAAAATAAAAGGCAATGCGTTTGGAAGACGCACCTTAAGCAACAGCTGCCAATAATTTGCAGCATATGAATGCATCAAGTCAAGTTCTATTCGATCGGTAGATTTTAATCCCGCTAGAGTATTCACCAGCATTGGGAAAAATGTCATCATTACGACTACAGCAGCTTTTGACTGCCAGTCAAAACCGAACCACATTACCATGATTGGAGCAACACCAACTATGGGCAGTGCACTGGCAAGGTTTCCCAGAGGCAGCAGACCCCTCTGCAAAAATGGAACTTTATCCACCAGGATTGCTACTATAAAACCGGTACAGCAACCGATTAAAAAGCCCGCAATAACTGCTTTTAAAAAAGTCTGCTGAAAATCAGCCCACAGTATCTCCATAGCATTGACGAACGCTGTTCCGATCATTGACGGCGCAGGCAGCAAAACCTGGGGAACCTGGAACCCCACAGTCAGCATTTCCCATAAATAAAGCAGCATCCCTCCAAATAAAATGGGTACCAGCGTATTTACCACTAAGCCAGTTATTTTGTCCAGGCCTCCGTCTGCCTTTGACCAGAAGCCCATCACTTCCCATATTATTAAAGTAAGTGCGGCTCCATAAAGCCATATTCCCCATGCAGACATTGCTGATTCAATCATGTGTACGCTGTTTAATGTAGCTATACATCCAGACAAAACCATTGCACTTATTATAATTTTACCGAATATGGAATCTGTTATTCCTTTTCTATAAAGTAATATTACAACACCAACCAGAGGCATCAGTGCAAAATAAATGGTGTGTTCTCCAAGCAGCATCCAGTCACCAGAAAACTGAAACTGAACCGCATAGCAGATAATAAATAACCAGTAGATTAATCCGGCTTTTTTCAAGTCAACACCCCCATTCTTTTTTGAACTATTTTCTCCATGAAACTCATAAGAAAAACGAGTGTTGCTGCAATAACAGAGGCTACTATCAAGGCACTCCAGATCTGTACTGTCTGTCCATAATACGATCCAGTCAGAAGCCTGGCGCCCAGTCCTGCTCTTGCACCGGCAGGCAACTCACCCACAATTGCCCCAACAAGGCTGATGGCAATAGAGACCTTGAAGCTGGCAAATAGAAAAGGAGTGGAAGCCGGACAACGCAATTTCCAAAATTTTTGTGATTGTGTTGCGTTATAGGTATTCATCAAGTCCAGGTGAATCGGATCAGGAGACCGCAGGCCCTTGACCATTCCGATCACAATGGGGAAAAAACATAAATACGCAGAAATGAATGCCTTTGGTAAAAGTCCTGTCAGTCCTATTGCACCTAAAACCACAATAATCATCGGAGCAACAGCAAGAATGGGTATTGTCTGCGAAGCAATTATCCAGGGTAAGACGCTTTTATTTAGTGTTGGGACATGCACAATGCCAATTGCCAGCAATATTCCTAAAATTCCACCCATCACAAAACCAACCAGCGTTGAGGAAATTGTAATCCATCCATGATAAACCAGGCTCCGCTTTGAGGTAATCTTGTGGCCGAACAATGACTTATTCATATCTTCCATTATCTGGTGCGGTGCCGGCAGCACTGGTCGACCCATGGACCATGAATCATTAACAAGTACCTGGAAATTCCACTCAGTTTTTTTACGTTCATATTTGTCTATCAAAACGTCAGAATTCAGGTAAACTGCTGCTCCGTACCAGATAACCACGATGAAGGCCAGTACCGCTGCAATTGCAGCTGGTGTTGAGTTAAGCAAGCGGTTCATGAATCCTGCTTAATCATAACTGTGTCCAGCACGTAAGCCTTTTCTAATTCTTTGAGAAAGTTCCAGGAATTCCTGAGTTTCACGAATGTCAAGCGTACGTTTTTCAGGCAGAGTGCTTTCTATGATGTCATTAATCGTTCCAGGACGAGGGGACATGACCACAATTTTTGTGGAAAGATAGGCTGCTTCAGGAATGGAGTGAGTAACAAACACAACAGTCTTGTGTGTCTGTTCCCAGAGCCTGAGAAAGTGTTCATTGAGCTGGTCACGTACAATTTCGTCCAAAGCACCAAATGGTTCATCCATCAGCATGAGATCAGGATGAAATGTCAATGCACGTGCTATCGAAACACGCTGCTGCATACCTCCGGAAAGCTGCCAAGGGAATTTTTTTTCAAAGCCGGTGAGATCAACCATTTCCAGTGCTTCCCTCGCACGTTCGTTCTGATCAGCTTTTTCAACACCCATGATTTCCAAAGGCAATTTCAGATTACCCTCAACGGTGCGCCATGGGTAAAGGGCGGGTGACTGAAAAACATAACCATAGTCCCGATTCAGGCGGGCTTCTTCAGGAGACATTCCGTTAACCCTTATCAGGCCGCCAGTTGGTTTTTCCAGGTCGGCAATTAAACGCAGCAGTGTTGTTTTACCGCATCCAGATGGTCCGATAAGTGAGATGAAATCGCCTTTATTGATCTCCAGATCAATATCAGACAGCGCATGAACGGGGCCATCTGCTGTTTGAAATACCAAATCAACTTTACTGGCTTCAACTACCTGGGGGATATCTTTCATTACTATGACCGATCCACGGCACCAGGAGCAGTAGCAGCGCTGCGTTTTTCTATTGCTCCATAATATGGAGCATAACAGGGTCTATCTATATAACGCCCAGCTCCTTTTTCCGTTCTGACATCACCGTCCTGATAAACAACTATTCCCTGACTGACTGTGGAAACGTTGACACCGCTTATTTCCATGCCTTCAAAGATATTGAAATCGACATTTTGATGATGTGTTTTTGCGGAAATTGTGTGAGTGGCCTTGGGGTCAAAAATGGCCAGATCTGCGTCACTTCCTGCAGCAACAACCCCTTTACGCGGATAAATATTAAAAATTTTTGCTGTATTTGTGGAAGTTACTGCCACAAATTCGTTCATGGTCAGACGACCTGTGTTGACACCGTGAGTCCACAAAACATGCATTCTATCTTCTATACCTCCGGTACCGTTCGGAATTTTCCTGAAATCATCCTTCCCCATTGCTTTTTGTTCTGCAAGGAAGCAGCAATGATCAGTGGCAGTCGTCTGTAAATCTCCTGACTGCAATCCACGCCACAATGCCTCTTTGTTGCCCTTAGATCTGAAGGGCGGACTCATTACATGTGCTGCGGCATAAGCAAAATCAGGGTTTAAGTAAACACTGTCATCAACCAGCAGGTGTCCCGTCAGTACTTCACCATACACACGCTGACCCTCGCGTCTGGCTCTTGCAATTTCATTGAGTGAATGAGCGCAGCTGTTATGCACTACGTACAAAGGTACGTCCAGCATTTGTGCGAAACGGATTGCTCGGTTTGCTGCTTCCCCTTCAACTTCCGGGGGTCTTGACAAAGGATGACCTTCCGGTCCGGTAATTCCGCTTTCAAAAATTTTTTCCTGAAGATGATCAACCAACTCTCCATTTTCAGCATGTACGGTGCAAAGGGCTCCCAATTCGCGTGCACGTGTAAAGCTTTTAACCAGTGTTTCATCATCAGCCATTATTGCGCCTTTATAGGCCATAAAATGTTTGAAGCTGTTAACACCATATTCACGTGTCAGTGTTCCCATTGCCTCATGCACTGATTCATTCCACCAAGTAATTGCGACATGGAAACTGTAATCCATAGACGCTTGTTCTGCCCAGTCGCGCCATTTATGGTAAGTTTCCAGAACATCTTCCTGAGGGCCTGGAATCACGAAATCGATGATCATCGTTGTCCCGCCTACTGCTCCTGCTGTTGTTCCTGAAAAGAAATCATCTGATGCAACAGTACCCATAAACGGCAGCTGCATATGCGTATGCGGATCAATTCCTCCAGGCATAACATAACAGCCTCCTGCATCTAATATTTCCACTCCGGAAGGAGCATCCATATCAGCACCAACAGCCTGAATAATCCCATCCTCACAGTAAACGTCTGCAGTGAAAGACTGGTCGGCGTTGACAACTGTCCCGCCTCTAATTATTAAGGACATCTACTCTCCAATTAATTTGCTGGGAAATTAATTTTGATCAACACGCATCGGGTTGTTGGGATGGGTTGTCCAGTTCTGATACTCTGTTCCTGAATCAACACGTTCCATTGAGATGCAGCCGGGAACCGGACATGCAAACATGCAAAGATTGCAGCCAACACATTCATCGTCGATTACCTCAAAATGTCTACCTCCATTGGCTTTTGTTTCACGAATTGCCTGGTGCGAGGCATCTTCACATGAAATATAACACAGTCCACAATTGATGCAGGTTGATTGATCAATGCGGGCTTTTATGTCGTATTTCAGGTTAAGATATTGCCATTCCTTAACGTTCTTAACTGCTGCTCCTTTGAAATCCTCTAATGTTTGATAACCTTTTTCATCCATCCAGTTATTAAGTCCGTCAATCATGTCATCCACAATTTTGAAACCATAATGCATTACTGCCGTACAGACCTGAACTCCTCCAGCACCCATGACAATGAATTCAGTAGCATCTCTCCAGTTTGAAATTCCTCCAATGGCTGAGATAGGCAGATTATTTGTTTCCGGATCCTTTGCTATTTCAGTAACCATGAACAGGGCCATCGGTTTAACCGCGGGTCCGCAGTAACCTCCATGGGATCCTTTACCATCAATAGTCGGTTCAGGAGCCATCAAATCCAGATCTACGGAAACAATTGAATTGACAGTGTTGATAAGGGAAACTCCGTCAGCTCCTCCTGCGTTTGCTGCACGTGCCGCATGACAGATATCTGTAATGTTGGGAGTCAGTTTTACCAGACATGGCAGATCTGAACATTCTTTTACCCAGCGTGTAACCATTTCAATATACTCTGGCACTTGGCCAACGGCAGAACCCATTCCTCTTTCAGACATTCCATGTGGACAACCGAAATTTAGTTCAACTCCGTCACAACCAGTGTCCTCAATTTTTTTCAAAATATACTTCCAGTCTTTTTCAGTGCATGGAACCATGAGTGAAACCACAACTGCCCGATCTGGCCAGTCCTGTTTTATCTGCTTTATTTCCCGAAGATTATCTTCAAGCGGACGATCTGTTATCAGTTCGAGATTGTTGAATCCCATCATGCGTTGTCCGTTATAATGCACAGCTCCATAACGGGAACTGACATTAACTATGGGAGGGTCTATTCCCAGTGTTTTCCATACAACTCCACCCCAACCTGCACGGAATGCGCGTTCAACGTTGTACAATTTATCTGTCGGAGGGGCAGAAGCCACCCAGAATGGATTTGGGGCTTTTATGCCTGCGACGTTGCAACTTAAGTCTGCCATGATCAGTTCCTCAATTAAGTGTATTTGAAATTTACTTCAGAATTTGATTACTGAATTTTGTTACTGTTGCATTATTTTTTGATGAATTGAATTGGCCGCCTGCTTGCCGTCTTCCACAGCCTGTACAGTCAAATCGTCTCCGGAACCTACACAATCTCCTCCGGACCATACACCAGCAAGGGAAGTTTCAAATTCACTGTTTACCGCAATTTTACCTTTTGTCACTTCTGGAATGTCAGAGCCTGAGAATATTGTGTCCTGCATAGACTGGCCGATAGCCTTGAAAACAACATCAGCTTCCATGAATCTTGATTCACCGGTTCCTGAAAGTTTCCCATCCGAATTTAATTTAGTGCATTCAAATTCAACTCCGGAAACATGACCATTTTCCGAATGCAGACTTTTAGGTGAAAGCCAATATTTAATATTGACTCCATTTGACTTGGCGAATTCCTGTTCTTTCCATGTGGCGCTCATGTGCTGAGCACCGCGTCTGTAAACAAGGAAAACATCTTCAGAACCAAGTTTTTTTGACTGTACTGAAATGTCAATTGCGGTATTCCCGCCACCTATGACGACTATTCGCCTGCCCACCGGAAGCTCATCAAGGTTTTTTGCCTGACGGAGTTCGGCAATAGTATCCACCGCATTGTAAACACCTTCAGGATCATCACTTTTCAATCCCAGATCGTTCACGTCTCCTAAACCGATACTGAGAAAAACTGCATCAAATTCCTTACGTAGATCATCAAGTTTGACATCACGGCCTAATAAATGATTTGTTCTGGCTTCTATTCCTCCTATCTGCAATATAAATTCGACTTCTCGCTGGGCAAAATTATTTACCGTTTTATAGGCTGCTATTCCATATTCATTAAGACCGCTTAATTTTTCTCTTGCTTCAAAGATTACAGATTCATGTCCTAACACGGCAAGACGGTGCGCACATGAAAGGCCGGCCGGGCCGCCGCCTACAATCGCAATGCGTTTCCCGGTTGGTTCTCCTCTCTTAAATAATGTTTCTCCGCTTTCAAAAAACCAGTCGGTAGCATAGCGCTGTAAATCTCCAATACGCACGGGTTTTTCTTCATGTGTATTTCTCACGCATACACCTTCACAAAGGATTTCCGTGGGGCATACGCGTGCGCACATTCCACCCATTATGTTTTGTGTAAGGATATCTTTTGCGGACCCCTTGAGGTTCCCTGTGGAGATTTTTCGGATAAAATTAGGAATGTCGATTGCTGTGGGACAAGCCTCAATACAGGGCGCATCATAACAGAAATAACAGCGATCAGACTCTACAATTGCATTGGCAGAATTCAGAGGGGGATGATGATCTGAAAAATTCTCTGCCAGCTGCCCCTGAGATAAGCGGCCTGCACGAATGTCGGTTGTAGTCATTTAAAACCTTGGTAAATTTTTTGTGAATCAGCAAAAAAGTGATACTGACCTTAATTGCTTTTATTGAAGTGCTGTAAGGTCTTCGTAAGTTTCGGGACGTCGATCTCTGTAAAACTGCCAGAGATTTCTGATTTCGCGGACTTCATCCATTTCCATATCGTGAACAAGAAGTCCGTCACTATGATCATCAAGCTGAGCTTCTATCTTTCCACGAGGATTAACAACATAGCTGGAACCGTAAAACTTACCTATGTTCCATGGCTCTTCTGAACCAACCCTGTTGATTGCCCCTATGTAACATCCGTTTGCTACTGCAGACGCAGGCTGTTCCAGTTCCCAGAGATATTGAGAAAGTCCTGCAACTGTTGCGGAAGGATTAACGATATATTCTGCACCATTAAGAGAAAGAGCACGCCAGCCTTCAGGAAAATGACGGTCATAACAAATATACACTCCCAGTTTGCAGTAAGCAGTTTCAAAAACAGGATAACCAAGGTTTCCGGGCTTAAAGAAAAATTTCTCATAAAATCCCGCAACATGAGGTATATGGGTTTTGCGGTATTTACCAAGATATTCACCATTGGCATCAATAACTGCTGCCGCGTTGTAGTAAACCCCTGTCATTTCCTCTTCATAAATTGGGACTACAATTACCATGTTGTATTTCTTGGCATATTCCTGCATAAGTTTAGTAGTTGGTCCTTCAGGAATTTTTTCTACCGCCGCATACCACTTGCTGTCCTGGCTCGGACAGAAATATGGCTGAGTAAACACTTCCTGCATGCAAAGAACCTGAACCCCCTTCTTACCCGCATCTTCTATGTAAGGGATATGGGCTTCAACCATAATTTTTGTGATTTCGTCTGGAGACATATTTGTGTCTCCTTTTAGTGCCATTTGAATCAAACCACTACGAACTTTCATAATTTATCTCCAGAAAATCAAACAAAGTTGAATCAATTTTGTAAGCAATATATTATATTCCTGCATTTAATAAAAACATTAAAGACAGCCGTAAATAATAAGGGCTGAAGTAAATCTGGTCAAGCCTTTTCTAATTCTAATATCCTCAAAAGTGAACTGATATTCTGTGTTTTATTTTTATACTTGTTTAAAGAAATATTGTATGATAATTTGTTTTGGATCGAGATATTTTACATATAAATAAAATTATTATTTTGCCAAACATGATTGAAAAAGTTTTTGGGGACAGAGCTTATCACGCTTATTCTGTAAGCAAGATTGAAAACTATATTTCCTTAACAAAACCCCGGCTGCTTGCCAGCGTGATTTTAAGTGCCGTTCTGGGATTCGTACTTCCAATGAGCCTTTCCAATACATTTCTTCAGCTGATTTATTTACTATTTGGAACAGCTCTGATGGGTGGAGGAGCGAATGCTCTTAATCAATGGATGGAACAGGTTCCTGATTCATTAATGTACAGGACAAAGAACCGAGCTCTTCCAACGGGGAAACTCTCCGCAAATGAGGCTTTGAGTTTTGGTATTATCATTTCTGTTGTGGGCTTCATTGTATTGTGGCTGGGTCTCAACGCACTTACCGCAGGACTAGGCATGCTGACTCTTTTGTCCTATATACTGGTTTATACTCCATTGAAACAAAAATCTGTTACCAATACATGGTTTGGCGGAATAACCGGAGCCTTACCACCCGTAATGGGATGGGCAGCAGCACGAGGACAGTTGGAATGGGAAGTTCTGCCGATTTTTGCATTGCTTTATTTTTGGCAGCTTCCGCATTTTTTTGCTATTGCCTGGATGTATCGTGATGATTACAAAAGAGGTGGCTTTAAAATGCTTTCGCATTATGATAAAACCGGACAAAAAACTGCTGTACACATGTTTACAAATTGTTTAATGCTCTATGCAGCAAGTCTGGCTATTTTTCTTTTAAATCAGGGAAGCCTAATTTATCTTGCAGGTGCATCTGCACTAGGATTGGTATTTTTTGCAGTTATTACCTTGTTTTATCAAGAAAGTACTCAAGAAAATGCAAGGAAAGTATTTCTTGCGTCCATCATTTATCTTCCGCTTATGATAGGTATTCTGGTGTTTGACCGGTTTTTTATTTAAACTACTGTTTTTTTGGAGGAATATGCAAAGAGAAGATTCAGAGGTTTGGGCATCAAGGGTTTTTTTCATTATCTTCGCAGGATGCATTGCGTTTATGCTGGCTGCATATATATTTGCTTTTAATTAATTTGTTCAATTTTTTTTTAATTTAAAGCATATGCTTGTTCACTGGATGTCGATTAACGTTGTTAAAGAGAAAAAAATAGGATGATTGAATATTACGTGCACAATGCGTCCTCGTTTGCCGGGGATATAGATGAGCTCTTCGTTGTGATTACCTGGATCATAGGCGTCTCCTTTTTTTTGACTCTGGGTGCGTTTATTTATTTTATTATCCGTTTCCGCAGGAAAAAGGGTGTAAGAGCTGAATATATAACTGGTGAAAAGCATAAAGAAAAGAGATTTACCCATTATCCACACTATGTCGTAATCGCCCTGGATGTTGTAATAATTGCAGTAAATATCATAGTTTGGGTACACATAAAACAAACTCTTCCTCCAAAAGACAATCTTGTCCGGGTCATCGGCCAGCAATGGAGCTGGTCTTTCATTGATGCCGGACCTGATGGTGTTTTGGACACTGCAGATGATATTGCCACTGTTAATGATTTACATGTAAAAGTTGACGAGACATATCACTTTGAGTTACAGGCTCGTGATGTAATTCACAATTTTTCAGTACCTGTTTTCCGATTGAGACAGGACGGGTTGCCGGGCAGAACAATTAAAGGCTGGTTTAAACCGACCAAAACCGGAACTTTTGATATTCAATGTGCTGAAATGTGCGGTTACGGGCATGGCATAATGGGAGGTGCGATTACAGTGCATACTGAGGAAAGCTATAACGAAACAATAGCACAGATTAAAAATGGAACATACGAAAGTCATTATCAGAAGCGAATGGGTACAAAGACACCCCTGCCATCTGATACTGCACAGACTGAAGAAGAAGGATCCTTTACAAAGCTTTTAGCCAGAATGTTCTAGTATTTTTAAATAATCTAAAAAGGAAAAATGAGCCAAGAAGCTGCCGCAGTCCAGACGGAGACACACACGGAACACCATGAAGAACCAAGCTTTCTACATAAATATATTCTACCAGTAGATCATAAGATGATTGCCAAACAGTACATGTTCACGGGTTTGATCATGGCTGTTATTGGAGGTTATTTCGCTTATGTGTTCCGGATGCAGCTTGCTTTTCCTGGAGAATCTGTTCCTTTCTTTGGATTGGTAGGTCCGGGAGAATATAACATGATGGTCACAAATCATGGGACCATAATGATATTCTGGGTGGCGATGCCGGTACTTATCGCAGCATTCGGGAACTTTCTGATACCACTGATGTGCGGCTGCGATGATATGGTCTTTCCACGCTTGAACCGTTTGTCATATCAAATTTTCCTGGTAAGCGCTCTGGTTTTAATCCTTTCTTTTTTCGTAAAAGGCGGAGGATTTGGCGGAGCCTGGACAGCATATCCTCCTCTCTCATCTGTACCTGAGTTCAGTCTTACAGACTGGGGTGCATCTTTATGGGTATTGGCAGTTGCCCTGGAATTTGTGTCTTTTCTGCTGGGTGGAATAAATTTTGTTACAACCGCAATGAATGCCCGCGCTCCGGGTATGAAAATGATGGATATCCCAATTGCTGTGTGGTTCATCGTAATTGCAGTAATTTTATTTATGGCCTCTGTTGGTCCACTCATCGCAGGAGCAGTAATGCTGTTTATGGATCAAAGAATAGGTACTACATTTTTCCTTCCATCCGGAGGTGGAGATCCGCTTCTTTGGGAACACCTTTTCTGGTTTTTTGGCCATCCTGAAGTTTATGTGGTGCTGCTGCCAACCATGGGAATAGTGGCAGACATCATCACAGTCTTTGCCAGGAAAAAATTATTTGGCTACCGAACAGTTCTCTACACTGCCTTTGCCACAGGAGGGCTTTCCTTCGTCGTATGGGCTCATCATCAGTTTGTGGCTGGTATTGATCCGCGCATGGCAAATGTTTTCGTTGTCACAACTGTTTTGATCTCGATTCCTCTTGCAGAAATGCTGTTCAGCTATATTGCTACTCTATATGGAGGTTCAATTGAATTTACTACACCGATGCTCTGGGCCTTAAGCTTTCTATTTGCCTTCCTGATCGGTGGGGTAACCGGAATTTATTTAGGAGCAAGCGCGCTAGATGTTTATTTCCATGATTCATATTTCGTACTTGCCCATTTTCATTATACTTTCTTTCCGATTACAATCATTGGAATGTTTGCTGCCATAACTTTCTGGTTTCCAAAAATGTTTGGCAGGATGATGAATGAGACTCTGGGAAAAATTCATTTTTGGGGAACATTCATCCCCTTCAACTGTATTTTCCTGCCTCTTTTCTTCCTGGGACTTGCCGGACAACATCGGCGCATTTACAACTATAACCATTTCCCGGATTTGGCAACTGAGGAATTGCAGGATATCAGAGTTTTTGCAACTACGAGTTTAGTCATTATGTTAATTTTCCAGGTAATATTCCTCTATAACTTTTTCTACAGTATGTTCAAAGGGGAAAAGGCACCGGAGAATCCTTGGAAAGCCAATACTCTTGAATGGACAATACCATCGCCTCCGCCGCATGGCAATTTCAAGACATTGCCAACTGTTTATCGTGGAGCCTATGAATATAGCGTTCCCGGACGTGAGATGGATTACTGGCCGCAAAATATGCCGCCTGATGAAAGCTGATTATTCCCAGATAAACAAATGAATTTTCAGCTGTAACCAGATAACTAAACTTAAATAGAAGGATATAATTATGTCGACTAGAGGTCCTGTTGCCACACACCGCTCCGCAACTGGCATCCCTGCTGGGAGACTAGCCGTTTGGTGGTTATTGGCTTCAGAAATATTTATTTTTGGAGGATTGATAGCCTGTTTCATTCTGTTTAAATTAAATGGGACACCAGGATTTGAAGACGCCTCTCAGACTAGTGTTGTTGCAGGCGCTTTTAACACTTTTGTATTATTGACTTCCAGTCTGACTGTAGTACTTGCGCATGCTGCTGTTGAAAGAGGGGATCGTAAAAAGGCATTCAGCTACATCTGGTATACATTTGGGGCAGGCATTGTGTTCCTGATGGTTAAAATATACGAATACTCTGGTAAAATAATTAACGGGCACACAATTACGGAAAATATATTTTGGTCTTTCTATTACACAATGACGGGACTGCACGCACTGCACGTAATAGGAGGAATGGCCATAATGGCACTAATTTCATTTGATGTACTAAAAGGGTATAATTTCCAAAGAGTTGAATTGATAGGGATTTACTGGCATTTTGTAGATCTGGTCTGGATATTTTTGTTTCCTCTTCTCTACAT
>ERZ651768.1417-NODE-1417-length-17563-cov-3.968432_pt1 | contig 17563 bp, 18 predicted proteins | sample MGYA00514754_ERZ651768 | MGnify/ENA metagenome assembly ERZ651768
TGTACCTGGGCCTCCCAAACGGTTCGCTCAATCAATAGGGTTAGGGTTTTCTTTAGCTGCTCTTGTTACATTTTTCCTGGGTGACTCCATTGTTATAACTCGATATCTGATAGGCATTTTAGGATTCTTTGCTTCCTTAGAGGCATTCTTAGGGTTTTGCACCGGATGCTATGTCTTTAGTTGGCTTATGAAATTCGGACTAATACCAGACTCGGTTTGTAAAGAATGCGTAATCGATCCTTCCGTTCTGGATCGAACCTGACTGTGCAGTCTCAGCTGCCTGTAACTCTGCCCCTTGATCCGGTGGATAAGTTATCTGTCACTGTTGTTATGGATAACTTCACTAGCACACTAATGCCAGCTATAGGTCCAGCGAGTCGCCTGTCAGTCAAAGCCAGAACACCGGCACGTTACCTGGAGACGAAGGAAGCTCGCGATAGCCTTAGAGCAGAACATGGATTTTCAGCATGGCTAACAGTAGAGAAAAAAGAGGTCACTGGAAAAGTGTCTAGTAGCATTCTTTTTGATGCTGGAGTATCTCCCACCGGAGTGTCTGAGAACATGCGACGATTGGAATTAAACCCCAAAGACGCAGTTGCACTTGTAATGAGCCACGGACATTACGACCACACCACTGGTCTCGATGGAGTCATCGAAGCACTAGGCCATAACTCACCACCTATTATCATCCATCCTGAGTTTTGGAACAGACGGAGGATCTTGGTACCTGGTAGACAGCCAACACTCTTACCTACCGTGAGCCGGGCCGCCCTTACAGAAAGTGGATTTAATGTGATCGAGGAATCTCGTCAACCATCTTTCTTGTTGCATAAGTCTCTCCTGGTAACCGGAGAGATCGATAGAACAGTGCCATATGAGAAGGGCTTACCTGGACAGCAAATTTTGGTTGAAAAATCTTGGAAACCCGATCCTTTAACCCTGGATGACCAGGCACTCATTGCCAACGTCAGAGGTAAGGGACTTGTGGTGATCACAGGATGTGGGCACTCCGGAATAATCAATATTTGTAAATATGCTAGGAAACTTACAGGCATCAAGACAATTCATGCAATATTGGGTGGATTCCACCTGCCAGACCAACGAAGCTTCGATAGCATCATCCAGAACACCATATCTGACCTAAAGGAAATTGACCCCGATTGGATTGTGCCGGCGCATTGCACTGGATTCACTGCATCAACCAAACTCGCAGCTGATTTACCAGGCTCTTTTATACAAAACAGCGTAGGTACCCGGTACGAATTTACAGCAAAAGATTACAGCTAACCTATACTCGAATCAAAGAATGGCTATAGCTGTATTCGGGAAGAAACATCTCCGTTTGACTATCTGGCCTTGTTAACGATATATGGACAAAGTCATGGTTACCTGAGGCCCCATGCCAATTCTTCTCGCCCGCCGGGATGAGGGCAGCGTCGCCTGCCTTCATTTCAACCTCTTCAGATACTGTTCGTTGGTATGCGTATGAAAGTGGTTCTTTGCTCCCCCGTAGAAAGACACAAATGTTGTTATTAATTAGGTGTGTGAACAGTCCTCCAAGGAATGAAGATAATACAATAGCGAGGTTAATCTTTGTGATTTAATTCGTTGATTTCAAGTTCAATGATAATCTTTATTTCATATCGATTTGTCAAAATATTCATGCAAAGCACCTGAACCATTAAGACTTGATAGAAATGAAAACCAGAAGAGAATGGCATACCCGCATCCCAAAAGTAGAACTCCATCTCCATCTGGAAGGATCAATCCCTCTCGCCACTATGTGGGACCTTATACAAAAATACGGAGGAGATTCATCTGTCAGTGGATTGGAGGATTTGAGACACAGATTCCGATTTAGAGATTTCTCCCATTTCATCGAGACTTGGATATGGAAAAATCAATTTCTAAGGGAATTCGAAGACTTCACCTATATCTCAGAACAAATCGCGATTCATCTCCGCACCCAGAACATCAAATATGTTGAGGCCTTCTTTTCACCAGCCCGATTTGCAGAAAAAGGATTAGCAATCCCGCAACTTATGGAAGCAATCAGGCGTGGCCTCGATAGGGTTCCAGAAATAGAAATAGCGCTGATACCAGACCTTGTTCGTGATGTTGGACCCAATATGGCCATGGACGTTTTAAGGGAAATACTTCAACTAAATCGACTAGGGATAATCGGTATTGGGCTTGGTGGGTCTGAGCAATTGTTCCCGCCGGAGCTATTCGAAGATCACTATATTCTGGCTCGAAAAGCCGGACTTCACACAACGGCTCACGCCGGTGAGGTTGCGGGTGCAAGTAGCATTTGGGGGGCTATACAGTCTCTTCGCGTTGATCGAATTGGCCACGGAACTCGCTCCCACGAGGACGAATCTCTTATCGAATATCTCGCCGAAACACAAATTCCGTTGGAAATGTGCCCCCTATCAAACGTCTCCACAGGAACCATAGGAGCGCACAAACTTCATCCAATTAGGGACTACTTTGATAAAGGATTGTTGGTCACTGTAAACACTGATGACCCTATGATGTTTGGTAATAGCATGGCTCAAGAATTTGACGCTCTAGAACAGAATTTTGGTTTCAAGACTCATGAAATACAAAAGCTTATAATCAATAGCATAGATGCATCTTGGTTGGAAATTGACAGGAAATCTGCCCTCAAAGAATCTTTCGTTAAAGATCCTCTTTGGTCCTATTAATGAAATTCTAGAAGCTTTGGTACACAAGCTCACCGTTCACAATGGTTGCTAACACCTCTACGGACAAAATTTCCTCTGGTGAAATTCCACGAATATCCCGGTCCAGTATAGTCATGTCTGAGAGCATTCCTTCCTTTATCATTCCTTTTTCAGATTCCATGAACCTCGCGAAAGAAGCTTCGGTAGTAAATGATTGAAGAGCCTCATTTACTGTCATTCGCTGCTGGGGTTGCCATCCACCATTGGGGTACTGCAAGTGAGTCTGTCTCGTTACCGCAGAATAAATCCCCCACATTGGCTTTTCACTCTCGACAGGAAAATCGGAACCCGAGACAACCCTTATAGCATTATCGAGCAATATTCGCCATGGATAGGCAGCGCCAAGCCTTGCTTCCCCCAAACGTCTCTCAGCCATGAGCATATCAGACGTACAATGAGTCGGCTGAACCGAGGCAATAACTCCCAATTCTTTGAACCGCATGATATCCGTTGATGCGATGTTTTGAGCGTGCTCAATTCTGGACCTATGATCAGAACCAGGGTATTCCTTAATCGCTCGTTCTATAGCGTTAAGTGCTTCATGGTTTGCCCTGTCACCAATAGCATGAATATTCACCTGAAAGCCTACTGCCATGGCCCGCGATATTGTTTCCGTCAGATGTTCCTCTGAAATTAGCGTGAACCCAGATTCGCCAGGTGAGTCACTGTATTCTTCAAACATAGCGGCACCCCTAGATCCTAGAGCGCCATCGTAGATTATTTTCAAGCTTCGACATGTGAACAAACGATCATCCGGTGAACCCAGGGAAATCTCCCAAGGCTCCCTGTCGAAGCTCGCCTTGTCTTGCATTGCGTAAACTCTCAATTTGAGACGCCCTTCTGATACCAGCTCCTGATAGGCCTTCAATTCCGTCAATCCAATACCGGCATCATGCACTTCAGTAAGACCCGCCCTTAAGCATGCCTCCTGAGCATCCAGAATCATTGATTTTGCCTGACCCACTGTAATCGGAGGAATAGATGCCCTTATCAGGGTCATCGCCACATCAAGAAATAATCCAGTTAACTTCCCATCTTTAGATCCAACCATCCCTCCATTTGGTGAAGGGGTGGAGTCGGTTACTCCCGCAATTTCCATAGCCTTGCTGTTTGCTATTCCAGCGTGTCCATCAACACGGGTAAGCCAAACGGGATGGTCTGGCACTTCCATGCTTAACAGCTCGTGGGTGGGAAAGTCTCTAGTTCTCCAGTTTTCCTGATTCCAATTTCTACCCTGTATCCACGCACCTTTGGGAATCTCTTGCGATCGCTCCTTGACGTGTTCTACTACCTCATCGTAGGAATGCATATTATCCAGACGAACCGTTTTCATCGACTGACCAAGGCTTCGTATATGGCCATGGCTATCGACTAACCCTGGATATGCGAAAGCTCGATTTAGGTTCAACCTAGTAGAGCCGCTAGGCAGCACTGTTTCTAATTCGTCTTGAGACCCGACCTTAGCTATTCTGGATCCTTCAATGAGTATCGCTGTTGCCTCAGGCCTCTCTTTATCTAGAGTAACGGCCTTGCCAACCCCATCAAAAGTAAGGAGTAAATTACGGTAGGACATAAAAGTTCACTTATCCAGTTGACCTAAGGTGGCAGAAGAGTCAGATTTTATGAGACATTTGGCCTAAGATGCGACCAGGGTTTGGCCATCTCGAAGGCTGCTGAGGCTTCTAGAACCGTCTCCTCGTCTCCAAACCTACCAATTATATGCAACCCAACCGGAAGCCCACTTGATGTCATTCCCGCAGGTATGCTGGCGGCGGGATTACCGGCAGAGTTGATAGGATATGTGAATGGCAAACAAGCCCACGATCCGTCAACGTCTGCACCATTAATAGCTCGCGGGGGATTCCCGCATTCGTACGGTGGAACGGCCATAGTCGGCGACAGCAGAAGGTCAAATTCGTCGAACTGCTCTGCAAGCGCCAACCTGATCGTATCTACGTTCGCCACCGCTCTACTGAAGTCAGCGGCTTTTAAGGATTCGCCGATTCTATACGTACTTTGAGCGTAATCAGTCATATCTTCTGCCCTTTCGGGCCAGTAGTCTCCATTAGTAGCTAGGCTCATGGTGCTAAATAGAACCATCCACAACTCAAATGGATCCTCAATTGAGAAACCGGAGGCATGTACAGAGCAACCCAGATCAGCAAAAGACTTCGCAGCGGATTCACAGATAGAAAGCACCTCTGGATCAACGTTGGCGTAACCAAAATCGGGGGTCCATCCAATTTTCAGACCTTCAAGCCCGTTGGTCGCTCCTCGTTTCGCAGCTGCAACAAAGTCTGGTACATCGTTCCTGAGTGATGACACATCCCTCGGGTCATGACCTGCCATTACTTGAAGCAATAGCGCGCAATCCCTAACCGACCGAGCCATTGGGCCCGACTGACTGGTCTGATTCGAAATGGGAGGATGCAGAACTGGATAACGGGGAACTCTCCCTTGAGTAGGCTTTAACCCATATATACCAGTAAAACTAGCCGGGATCCTAATAGACCCTCCACCGTCAGATCCAGTCGCGAGCGCACACATTCCAGCCACGAGAGCGGCAGCTGCACCTCCGCTTGAACCTCCGGGTGTCTTTGACACATCCCAGGGGTTGCGACAATCGTCACCAAGCCTGTTTCTCGTCTCGCCCAGAAGACCAAACTCCGGAGTGTTTGTCTTTCCTAAGATCACGGCTCCTGCGGACTTTACCCTCTCCACGACTATTGAGTCCATATCCGGTATACGATTTTCAAATATCAATGACCCCCCAGTTGTCCGAATTCCTTCAGTAAACTCGAGATCTTTAATTCCAAGAGGAACACCAAGGAGTTGAGGTCTTGTTTCCCCTTTGGTAATTTCGGCTTCCGCCTCTATTGCCCTCTGCCGCGCTTGCTCAAACGTGCACTCTAGAAAGGCGTTCAACTTACCGTTTAGCCTTTCGATTCTGTCAATGTAGAGGTCCGTGACCTCGACGGGAGAAACTTCTCTACTAGAGTAAAGACTAAGAAGTTCTACACTATCCACAAAGGCAAGACTTTCATCAACTTTTGACATACATCAATCCTTTCACATTACCGGCAAAATTCTTTGCCGACTGATATCAAACAACATCTGCCGAACTGGTATCCCGTCGCCATGCCCCAATCTACGTAGGCTATTACCTAATCCTTGGAAATACGGTCAAACCCTGCGAAAGGCTTAAGTACGTCAGGAACAATAACCGACCCATCCTCCTGTTGGTAGTGTTCCAAAATGGCGATCATCACCCGCGGCACCGCAAGACCAGAACCGTTGAGTGTGTGAACGAATCTGGGCTTACCTCCTTCCGAAGGGCGGTAGCGTATGGCAGACCTACGTGATTGAAAATCCGTACAATTCGAGCAAGAGGAAACCTCTAGCCATTCGCCTGTCCCTGAGCCCCACATCTCCACGTCGTAGCTTTTTGAGGCTGCAAATCCAAGGTCCCCTGTACACAACTCTAAAACCCTATGGGGAATCCCTAATTGTGCACAAACCTCTTCTGCATCCCTGACCAACGACTCTAGCTCTTCATGGGAAGTATGAGGCTCAACGAATTTGTACATTTCAACCTTGTCAAATTGATGCACCCGTTTGATTCCTCTGGTATCTCTTCCAGCTGAGAATTTTTCACGACGCCAACACGGCGTGTGTGATACGAATTTCAAAGGCAGTTTAGAACCGTCAATAATCTCATCACGGAACATACCGGTAACGGGGGCTTCAGCAGTAGGCACCATGAATAGATCGTCCTCTTCATCGTGATACATATTTTCTTCAAAATGTGGGAGATGACTGGATCCTGTGACGGTCGCTCGATTAACCATGTACGGAAGATATAATTCACTGTATCCGTGCTGCGATATATGCAAGCCAAGCATCCAAGATATAATCGCCCTCTGGAGCATTGCGCCTTTATTGTGCAGCAAGTAAAAGCGAGTCTGCGATACTTTCACTCCACGCTGGAAGTCAATTATTCCAAGTTCTTCACCTATGTCCCAGTGTGGTTTTGGATCAAAATCAAATTCGGGTTTATCTCCTATCGTTCGGACAACAACGTTCTCACCCTCATCTGCCCCAAGTGGAGTTGTATCACCAGGAATGTTAGGAATGTTCATCAAGATATTCTGTAGCTGCTCAGCAATATCCTTTTCCTTCTTTTCCAATCTACTAATCTGAGTTCCTACCTCCCTCATCTCGTCTATAAGATCTTGCGGCCTTTCCTTTTTTTTGCCCAGCTCACGAGAAACTTCGTTCCGCGTAGCCCTAAGACTATCTATTTCGGAAATAGTACGGCGGCGGCGGCTGTCGAGTTCAGCAGCTTCTGTAACCTGAAATACCTGCCCTCGTTTTCGGGCAGATTCCTCTACAATTTCAGGTTTTTCTCTTATCAAGTCGATATCGATCAACTTATGTGGCTCCCTTATTTATTCGAATCGCGGAAATTAACTATCGCGTAACTTGTATTTTACCGACCGACGGTACCTTACGGAAACCATAGCTTCGGTCACTGTTCCATGTCTTAGTTAGAAAGTGTAGGACATTCGAAGGCGTGGTGCGTAAGGTGTCGCAAGCCTAATAACGGCGGATAAATTACTGTCTTTGTTTTCAGCAGAGAGTAACCTAGAAATGCTTTTCATGAATTATGGTTTACGTCTTTAGTAACTATTACGCGTTAACAGTTATGTATAATTGCAGATTTTCCCTAGAACTAGCGAATATCGTTGTGAAATTACAAACGGTATTGACATAAACGCAATATGTTATTGATAATAGATGTTGAAAGGATTTTAGGTGGCAGAATTACTGAAATACGAATCTTTAAAAAGCCTCTGATCATCAGGTGATCAGAGGTAGGCTTCCATAGGCCAGATGGACCGGGCCTATTTATCGAAGTCTTCGACTGGCCAGGAAGGAATACTCAACCACCACTTTATTCTCAGGCAAATAATGCTGGGAATAGGGTATTTTCGCTGTTTATAAGCACCTCCAGAGATGCCTATACAAAAGAGTCGAAGATAAAGGAGGGGATAGATTTGGTCAGAGTACTGATTCCCCTTGACGGGACCTCAGAGGCAGAGGCGGTTTTCGATTTCCTAAAGGACGACCTTAATTCCAATCCAGAAATCATCCTTCTTCAGATTGTTGAACCCGTGCGGACGGTATTGATCGACGGGCAAGTAATCCTAGGACAATCGGAGGAAGAGACTGAACAAACACGGGCAATTACCTATCTTAAAGGCTTGGCCAAGAAGTATGGGCCCCTTAACGACTGGCGCTGCGAAGCCACTATTTATGAAGGACGCGCTGACGGAATTGTCAAATTCGCCAGTTAAGGAGAACGTGGATTTCGTGGTTATGCTCCAACATAAGAGGAATCGAATCTCTCGGTTGTTGATGGGAAGCACCGCAGACAAAGTGAGTAAACGGTCAGTAATAAAGGTTCGAAAATTCACCTTTGCGGACTTGAATTAAATAAAACCACGAATCGACTTCCGTGTCAGTTTCACAGCAGGCACTGACAAACAAAAACAAGAATAATGCCAGGAGGATAGATATGCTGCCCGAAGTTAATCTAAATCCGGTAACCAGGGAAGACGTAGACCGAATCGCTGGTTGGCTTTCCGACATAGAAGTGTCATCTCGATGGTTCGGCCATTACGCCTGCGGTGATCCCGTTCACAGAGGATATGAACCGGCAATAATGCTTGAAAGCTCAGACTCAATGTGGGAACAGGTATTTCTCCTTGACCAAAATCGACTTATATTCTCCATTTATTCAGAGGAAACGGGTCACATTGGAGAATGCCAGTTGCTGTGCGATGGGAAAGGGGGTGGGGAATTATCACTCCTAATAGGACGCAGAGATGTTTGGCATAAAGGTTATGGAACTTCAGCAATGCTTGAGTTGCTTGAACTCACCTTTGAATCCCGTCGACTCGAAAAAGCTTGGGTGCAAGTGTCCCCAGACAACAAACCCGCATTGGGGTTATTTCGAAAACTCGGATTCAAGAGTTCCAAGAAAACTGCCTCCTGTTCAGTTTCCGGAACGTTCGATCCACTTATTTTGGAAATGCAAGCTGCCTCATTTAATTTCTGTTCATCAGACCTTGACACGGAGACTTGGATTCCGACAGTCACAGTCTCTGGTTTGACTGGCTCGGGTTCCGAAAACATAGCCAAAAAGCTAGCGGAAATATCGGGTGCACGGCTTGTTGGAACAGATGAAATCAACAAATTAATATCCGAGAGGCTGAAATGCAGTACAGGCGAAATATCGGATCTTGAGCACAGTCATCGATCAAGATTTTCGAGGTGGGTTCGTGAAGTAGCTGACAACTGGGAATTCTCAGGTGGGATGGTCGACGCCGTTGACTGGGTTTACGCTGGCAAGTACTGGATGCCAGACGACCACCCATATGCGAGGAGAGAACAATATCGCAACGCTGTTAAGGCAGTCATAGGTGAAATAGTCCGAGACTATCCAGTGGTCCTACATGGCCCTGGGTTTAACGCAGTTCTACCGGACAACCTACCTTCAGTGAACATACTTGTCACGGCACCAGTCAAATGGCGTGAGCATATCGTTTCAAGGGATGAGTCCATTCCTTTAAACATGGGCGCCAAGGTAATCCAAAAAAGGGACAAAGAGACTTCCTTCAGAGCTAACTCACTCTTCTGCTCCGATATTGACAACCACTTTGAATTCGATCTAATTATCAACCACGACCGTTTCTCAATAGACCAACTAAGACAGGCATCAAAATTGGCCTCTTCGACCTCGGTAGGCTTTGAGAATAGACTGGATAAACAACATAAGTAAGTAATCTCGAATTGGAAAACCTAGGCTGGCTGTATTACAGACGGTCATTTGTATCTAGCAGATTACGCACTACATTTGGTTTTTCAAAGACACGCAGACCTTTGCCAATATACCTCGGATCCCAGAAAACAATTCACTTTAGATAAATTTTTTCGTTTTTGCTCTGCTCGATTGTGGATCTGGAGCATATAATCAACCTATGGAAAAACGTGACACCTTTGCCGAGAAACCATTGGTGAACATCTCTGACTACGCTCACGATCTCATCGCTGTGCCCAGAGCACATGTACGTATGACGTTTTCCCAGGATTCTACGGGCGTGTCACTAACCCACGAAGGGCACGATCTGGTCAAATGTCCCCTCACTAGATCTGGAATGGCAGCCGCGGGATTCATGTCGCAAGCCATGGGAGTGGAGCTACCGGCACTGGGAGAATCTGTTCAAATCAGGATCTCGACCGGCGTTCTTTTCAGGGTTATAGCTATAGCTGAACTCGACTATGAGATTGTTGAGTCGGGAATACTTCTTCATCGATTTCTAGAAGAGGCAGAATTGCAGAGAGGGGGAGCCGGGGGATCCGAATAGTCCCCATAAGAGCAGGCTTTTTAATTGCTCCATCCATCATATCACCCATATAATTCCGTTTAGTCTCTCCACCTTAGGAATAAACATTTAATCAGAGTTTCAGGGGAGACGCCGCATATGACTTCTCGGAACCATGGCACACCAACAATAGACTACGCTGCTCTCGCTATCGGACGAGAGGTGTCTCGACAATCCTACGTGCTCGACAAGAAATCTGTAGATTTATACAAGGAGGCCGTACAGGATAACTTCTCAATGGACGCACCGTGTGAATCTGCTGGCCTGCCAAATCTAGCTCCCCCTATGTCGGTGGCAGCTCTTAGCTTGAGGGGCGTCGTCAACGATCTCAAGATTCCAGGGGGCACACTTCACGTTGGTCAGGAGATGACATATACCAAACCGGTAGAGGTGGGCGAGCAGCTCGACTGTGTGGCGGTTCTTACCTCTAACAACGTAAGAGGAGATTGGAGATTTATGGTGGTAGATCTTCAAGTTAGCAATGGCGCCGGGGAAATTGTTATGGTCGGTAAGAGCACCATAATGCTGCCGGCATAGGAAAACTATATGAAACAGGGTACTGACCTTAACCAAATTACAAAGCAAATCAGCATGAAACAAATACGACTTTATGCCGAGGCATCAGGCGATTTCAATCCTATCCACGTGGACGAGGAGTACGCCAAAAAATCCCAGTACGGGCAAAACATCGCCCACGGGATGATGGTTGCCGCATCCATTTCTGAAATCATGACGTCGTCATTCGGAACAGCATGGCATAGTACCGGCAAGATGAAGATACGATTCCGCTCTCCAGTATTTCCGGGAGATATGATAACGGCAACAGGGCATGTGAAAGAAATCACCGAAACAGATCGTGACAGTGAAATAAGGTGCGCTATAGCAGTAACGAGGCAGACAGGGGAGATAGCCGTTTCAGGGATCACTTCCGTTACCGTATCTTCGCAAATGCCAACCAACACAGACTAGGAGAATTTCAGTGAGCGATAATTTCAGGGTCGCAATAGATGCGTTAGGAGGCGACAACGCCCCCGCGGCGCCAGTGGAGGGGGCTGTCCTAGCCGCACGAAACGACGGGGCGGAAGTTCTTTTGGTAGGTAATTCAAATATTGTGGAAGCAGAGCTTAATAAGCACGACATTAAAGGACTTCCTATAAGCGTTATCTCCGCAGAAGGAAAAATTGAAGATGATGAAGCTCCGGCACTCGCGTTAAGACAGAAGCCGAAAGCCTCCATACTTGTAGCAACGACTTTGGTCAAAAAAGGGCTGGCCGACGCACTTATATCAATGGGATCAACGGGAGGGACAATGGCAGCGGCCGTTATAGTTCTCGGTACCATAGAAGGGATAGAAAGACCTGCGATAGGCGGACCAGTAATAGGTTCCGCACCCCATCAAACGATACTCGACCTAGGATCGAACATAGACTGCAAACCTACTCAGATTCTGGGTTTTTCAGTTCTCGGCTCAGTATTTAGCAAGTCGCTGCTCAAAATCGAGAATCCCAGAGTCGCTATACTCAGCGTAGGTAGCGAAGAAGGTAAGGGTAACGCATTAACAAAAGAGTCCTCTGTGCTGTTGCAACAAAGTGGTCTGAACTTCGTTGGCAACGTGGAAGGCCATGACCTAGTTACAGGAAAAGCCGACGTTGTTGTTTGCGATGGATTTATCGGTAACGTGATTCTCAAGCTAGTGGAAGGACTAGGAAAAGGTCTAGAAGCACAGCTTCAATCAACCTTATCAGGCAAAGTACCACAGAATGTTCTTGAAGCACTCATTCAAGAACTTTACAGAAATAACAACGTTGTTGACTCTCGTGGCGGCGGCCCCGTATTTGGCGTTAACGGCGTTAGTATCATCGGTCACGGCAGTGCAACAGCAGGGACAATAGAAAAAGCGGTGGGGATGGCACGTATGTGTGTAGAAACAAAACTTATAGAAGAGATGAATAGGCAAGTCCCGCAGGTAATGGCAAAAGCGGGATAACTATCTATATTCAAGTCAGGAGACACCGTGGCAGGAATACAAGATCTAGAAGGGAAATTCGCGTTGGTAACAGGGGCGAGTAAGGGTATTGGGCGGGCATCGGCGGTGGAGCTCGCCAATATGGGTGCGAACATAGTAGTGAATTACAACTCGTCACCTAAGGAAGCGGAACGTACCGTCGAACTGGCCAAGGCTTGTGGAGTAGATGCATTCGCCGCTAAAGCGGATGTAGGTGATCCAGACCAGGTCAAATTAATGCTCGACGAAGCTACAACCCGGTTCGGACAAATAGACATTCTTGTAAATAACGCGGGTGTCATCGACGACGGGCTACTGCTTCGCATGACAGACAAAGCATGGGACAGAGTCATCAACACCAATTTAAACGGAACTTTTTACTGTACCCGAGCAGTTCTGCGCTCCATGGTGCGGGCACGGTGGGGCAGGATTATCAATATTGGATCGGTAGTTGGACTGAGAGGCAACATCGGACAAACGAACTACACTGCATCGAAGGCAGCCATCAATGGATTCACATACGCACTAGCAAAGGAGGTAGCAACCCGCAACATCACTGTGAACACAATCACCCCCGGCTATATACACACTGAAACTGTTGCGGCACTGACCGACAAGCAAAAAGAGACCATTATGACCTGGATCCCTATGCAACGCTTTGGAGAGGTTGATGACATAGCTAATATGGTTGGTTACCTAGCTAGTCAAAAAGCCAAATATGTGACTGGGCAGGTAATAAGCGTTGATGGAGGAATGGCCATCTAGACTGGGGCGCTCCAGACACAGGCCAGAATTATATGACTGATTTTAGCGGAAAAATAGTTCTCGTCACTGGTGCTTCTCGCGGTATAGGCAAGTCGATCGCTCTAGAGTTTGCAAGAAGAGGGGCAGACATTGCCTTCAACTACCTACGTAACCATTCCGCAGCAGAAAAGACAAAGCAAGATATAGAGCACCTAGGAGTACGGTGCTTAAAAGTTAGGGCCCATCTAGGTGATCCTGAAAAAATTAGTGACCTGTTCAACCACTTGGAAGATAAGTTTGGTAGGCTCGATGTTCTCATTAACAATGCGGCCTCGGGAGTGCAACGGAAGGCTCAAGAACTCGAAACCAAGCACTGGGACTGGACGATGAACGTAAATGCGCGCGGGCCATGGCTTTGCTCGATAGAGGCCGTAAGACTTATGACAGAAGGTGGAAGTATCGTCAACATCACGTCAGAGGGCTCTCGAAAAGTTCTCCCATACTACCTATCTGTAGGCGCATCTAAAGCAGCGTTAGAGGCTGTGACTCGTTACCTCGCAGTGGAACTCGCCCCTAACGGCATTAACGTCAATGCTGTATCAGGAGGATATGTAAAAACTGGCGCCCTCGAGACATTTCCTAACAAAGAAAACATGGTATCTGCAGGCAAAGCAACATTAGCAGGAAGAATGATCACAGCTGAAGATATCGCTAAGGTAACAGCATTTCTTTGTACAAAGGATGCTGACATGATCCGTGGGCAAATTATCGTTGTTGATGGAGGAATAACTCTACCGGTCGAATTACCCGACCTTTAGTCGCCTAATTGTAATTATTTATTCGGCGAGTATTTCTGTGACAGTTACAGATATTGCTCCACAGTTCAGGATTGTCCCGAATTTTGCATAGGCGTTGCGAACAAATCCCAGGCCCACTCCATCCAATGCAGAAGTTATTACTCCAGCCGTATGACCTTCCATCGAAAGATCTCTTCCTTTGATAGTACCGTTCCAAACAAGCTTCACTAACTTTTTCTGAACCTTTTCATAGGTATTCAGACGGGCAACAACTTCTTGACCTATGTAACAGCCCTTGTTAAAGCTGATATGTTCAATGAGGCCAGCCTCCAAAGGATTAAAATCTTCCGTAAGTTCCGATCCAAATGCTGGGTATCCGGATTCGACTCTAATTCGTTCATATTCATCGAGAGATAATTCCGCGTGAATGCCAGATACTTCAAATTCCTGGCTGACAGTCCTGGCGGCTACTGAAGGGCCTATAACATCCAGACAAGGCTCACCCAACATTTGTGACCGGATAACGATACACTCAGTTCCACAGATTTCTTCCTTTAAAGCGTGGAACTTAGCTAATTGGGCCACGTCATTGGACAGGCTAGGAGTCGTACTGCCTAAGATCCTAAAATGAAAGGTCTCATTGGATATATCGACGGTTTCAACGTCTTCCATGATGGTATAAAACTCGATCCATTCTTCAATCTTTTCGGTAGCCTCACCCGAAGTTACCACCAGCAGGCCATCATCCTCAAGATGAACACCGAGAAAATCAATAATCCTGCCCTTGTTCGTAGTGAGAACAGAACCCATGCCCATACCTGGGGCGACCAAATCCGTCAAACGATTTGTAGATAGCCTGTCAAGCAGATCCAGGGCATCGCTGCCTCTCAGACGAAGCCTACCCAAATAAGAAGAGAGATTTACGAAGGAACCGTTTGTCTTGAAGGGGATCACATCCCTTGATGATTTATTTAGATTTAGACGCTGAACGAGGTTCCACATCCACAAGTAGTTTTAGCATTTGGATTATTGAACACAAATCCCTTGCCATTTAGACCACCCGAATACTCAAGTACGGTACCTGCCAAAAAGATATATGATTTTTTATCGACGTAAAGTCGAATATCGTGCTCTTCGACGATTTTGTCATTTTCCCCGGGGCCGTCGGCAACGATCTCAAGTATGTAAGTAAGACCCGAGCACCCTCCACCTTTCACTCCCACTCTTAGATCTGCATCGGGGTTCCCCTCGGCAGCAGCAAACTGCTTGACATGGACAGCTGCCTCTTCGCTTATAGTAATTGTCAATGGTTCTGGAGTAGTTTTCGTAGCCATCGAATGCTCCTATCTCCTGCTTCGGGCTGATTCCTCATCCACAAGCAAAATATTCCACATTATCGTGCTTTGACTGTAGATTCTATAAATCCCATCCCTTCCAGTCAATCAACACAGCAGCGAAAAAATCTCCATACGCCTATTAACTCGAAAAAAAAAGATCTCTCATCACGCTCGTTTCCCGATCCAGAAGTATCTACGAAAAAACGTTGGTCTACAGAAAACAACACGGCCTAATCCGCTTTTAATCGGTAGACTGTTGGCCGATCCGTCCTCACGGAATTCAGAGGCCTAGCAAGAAGTAACCTTTCTACGAGCTAAGCAGCTTTTCCCTTTTTTCCCCTAGGACTAGCTAAAGACCCTTCACTCTGTATGCCCGCTAATTCCATCGCAGGTTTCTCAACAAGGTCCTGAAGTAAGCCGCATTGCAAACACTCTTTGAAATCTCCGTAAAGATCCCGTCTAATATGCATATCACCCATACATTTGGGGCACGATTTGTAGAAAACCATCTTATTTAACCTTCCTTAACCTTGCTCGAGGTTCATCTCTGTCACCCGTGCTCAGTTGCGCAACACCATGACGATGATATCGTCATGGTTAAGTTTTCGGTAATAATTTATTTGTATTTTAATTACAGGAATAAATATTCTCTATTTAAAGTTCGTATTTCATGGTAAAAAGATTTTTTGGGTTCCATTTTCTAGTCACATGCTAGAATCAACTTCATCGGGAGCGACATGCCCCCTTCGTATTCGGCACAATTATACAGTGACTTTTTAATATTGCAACCAGTAATAATCCAATAAACAGTATTCGTTTTGTTGATATTGCCAATTCCTTCCAGTAATTTCGCTTTCGCACCCACTATGTAAAAGGTAACCCAAATTGAAGTAGCCCTGAGAAATCCCTTTTGAATGCATGGGGAAAGCCCGAATCAAAGTCTCAAATACCTCATCCCAGTGAGAACGAATGCCCGACCAAAGTCTTTTAGATAAATTAATGATCTCGAAATCGACCCGCTTACTCGTGATCTCCGCTCCACACGGATATATAGACAAAATTACTCCCCTCGAGGACGGTGTCACACTTTCCACTGTAGGCGAATTGGTCGCATGTGAACCCTATGATTTCGTCCAAATCTTTGTTCGAAATCGACTAGACGTGATGGAACTAGCCCCAGCTGCTCCTGCAGTCCTATCGGATGACGGGGCTCTATGGTTTAGCTATCCACGAAGATCACCTAATCTGGAAACCGATATCGATAGCAACCGCGGTTGGGAAACTTTATTGAACGCTGGATGGACGGCCGTATCAGAGATATCGATCGACGAAACTTGGTCCGCGATACGATTCGTTCTTAACCCTGATACCTGATATTGTAGCCATGAAAAGCCAGCATCTGTGAAGAAGATTCTTGTTCCTTTTTAAAGCGGCGCAATTACCTATCCTGTGTTTCTACCCCTATTGGACAGAATATGTGGGATTACATCCTATTAAGAAAGTAAAACCCAGCTCGTGAAGGTGAAAATAGGGAAAATAGAACAGGAGAATTGAAATGATCTATGATATGCGAATTTACGATCTGAAACCGGGCTCCGTAAATGAATATATGGCCGCAGTTAAAGAGGTGGCTCTTCAGATACGCGGAGATTACGGCGTAAAACTGGCAGGATGGTACTACACCGACATTGGACCACTTAACAGGATTGTCCACATCTGGGCATATAGGGATTACCACCATTTTGCAGAGGCTCGGGAACAAGTTCGATCCGATCCCCGGTGGTCCGGGGAGTATATGCCCAGAGTTAGAGGGCTTGCTGTAAAGCAACAAGATATGATTATGAATGGAGCAGATTTCTTTCCTGACCCCGTTTAATGCCATCCAACTCTGCGGTGGTAAGACCTTCCTGAATAGTGCCTAATCGGTACCTATCGTCTATTGCCTTTTAGGTAGCGGTTCATTATAGTGGCGGATACCTATGTGAGACACGTTTTGAATAGGTTTGTTCGTTGCGTCCATGGGTTGAAAGAAAATCCTGTCGACCAAAGAAACGAACCGCGATTATTGAGGAGTTAGCAAAATGGCTTCAGAGGGAAGAATCGGCGAAATTGTTTTGGAGGTAAATGACCTGCAAACATACTTCGTGACACGCTGGGGCGTAGTTAAGGCCGTTGACGGTGTTAGCTTTAATCTTCGAAAAGGAGAGACCTTAGGTATAGTTGGCGAGTCGGGTTCCGGAAAGTCCGTGACGGTACTTTCAATGATGCGACTGGTACCATCCCCTCCCGGGCACATTGTTGGCGGTGAAGTTTTTCTCGAAGGCGAGAACATTCTCGAACTCCCTGAAAAAGATATGGAAAAAGTCCGTGGTTCCCGAATAGCTATGGTCCTGCAGGACCCGATGACAGCACTCAACCCTGTCTTTGACATCGAAGACCAGGTTGGTGAAGCCCTTAAGATTCATGAAGGTCTAAAGGGTCAAAG
>ERZ651768.1418-NODE-1418-length-17545-cov-15.065663_pt1 | contig 17545 bp, 16 predicted proteins | sample MGYA00514754_ERZ651768 | MGnify/ENA metagenome assembly ERZ651768
ATAATTCAGCAGTCTTAAGCTTAGACCAAGATATCTATTTAATTTCTTTTCGTCCATCCTGGACCCAGACATCTTCTCCATTCCTATCATTCAATATTAATCCTCCGTCACCTCTGAAATAGTCGCCATTATCAAATGTGGTCAGCTCAGCAACATTTATTCCATTCCTATTGTAGATCATGAGCCCCCCGTGGCTGCGTTTTCCTGTCCCCAGTTGAGATGTTTCTTTCCCTCTGATGTTATAGGTTAGAAGGGTTCCTCCATAGCTTCCACTGCCGAGATAACACATCGTATTGCCATCCTTGTTGGAGAGCAGCAGATGCCCCTGTTCATCATTTTTTTTCCCCAATGTAGAAACAACTTTGCCTTCATCATTATACGTTGTAATGCCGTTTCCATCAAGGATGGTCATTGATCCGTCAGAGTTGGGAACTATAATGGAATTTGCAATAATATCCTGGTGAAACTGGCTCCTTGATCCCATGAGAATAAATAAACTGACTGTCAAGCACATAGCCGTAAAGAAACCTGTAAAATAATTTTTCATTTAATACCCCTTTGTAAGTTTGATTTCGAACGATTGATTCTTTCAAAAAAACCCTAAAGACTAACAGGGTTTTTTGAATTTAGTCCGTATTTCCTAGATGGTCTGTTTTAACTAAGACAACATCTGGAACGCTGTTGGAGTTGGAGTCACTATAGCCAGTAATTACATAACCTCCATCCACTGTCTGTTGTCCCCAGAGTCCCCGGTCATCACCGTAGCCCGTATAGGTCTCATGCCATTCCAGATTTCCTTCAGTATCCGTTTTAATTAACCAGAAATCGAAACCGTTGGTGCCAAAAGAATCTGTATAACCAGCAATGATATAACCTCCATCATCCGTCTGATCTACAGAACGGCCATGGTCTGTTGCTGTTCCCCCGTAGGTCTGGCTCCATTGCTGATTGCCTGCTGCATCCGTCTTTACTAGAAACGCATCATTATTACCACTGCCGAATGAATTGGTGTGTCCAAGAAGAATGAAACCACCATCAACTGTTTGCTGGATTGCGCGGGCCGATTCCGTTCCATCTCCACCATAGGTTTGGCTCCATTCTTGTTGACCATCACCATCCGTTTTTATGAGCCAGGCATCTCCATCACTGTCTCCAGATGAGCGGGTCATACCGGCGATTGCATACCCACCATCATTTGCCTGGATCACAGAGTATCCATAGTCATTGGCATCGGCTCCAAAGGTACGGCTCCAGGATTCATTTCCCGAACCATCTACTTTGATCAGATAGGCAAAATTAAAGCCTGTATTTGCTGAAACAGCCTGTCCGCAGATAATATAGCCTCCATCTGCAGCTGGATAGACGGAGTTTCCAATTTCATCTTGATTCGTCCCGTAAGCCTGATGCCATTCAACTGTACCAATCCCATCTGTTTTAAGGAGTAATACATCCTGGCTTCCGTCGTTTTCGGATATGGTATTACCAACCACAATAAATCCGCCGTCCGATCCTTCTGTTACAGCGTTGCTCCTGTCTGTTGCACTGAACGTAATACTCTTAATCCATTCCTGGTTCCCCTTCACATCTGTTTTTACCAGCAATACATTGCTGAACGAATTCCCTACAGTACTTGTATTCCCTGCCACAATATAGCCTTCATCTAATGTTTGTAATACACAGCGGCCATAATCATAACTGAAATCACCATAGGTTTCATTAAACAGGGTCCAGGACGTACCCATCTCAATATTGCTGGCCGACATCAAGCCCCAGTAATCTTTTACAACAACCTGATAATATCTGTACTGGCTCTCTTCTATTTCAAAGTGATTGAATTCTGTAATAATACTATCGGTTGATTGAAAAACCTCTACTGAGTCACTCATAGTTGGATTCAGGGATTCAAATACACTATAGGAATGAAAATCATCTTCAGTATTTCTTGACCAGTTTATGACAAATAAACTGTCGAGAAAAACCACAGGGTCTAAGGTGACCGGCAGCGGAGGATCATCCAGAATGTAATACCCCGACCCTGTTGATGTATATCCATGAATATCTGCAGTTCTGATCCAGTACCAGGCAGCCGTTAGAGGATCAAAGTTCATTATGTGGATCACCGTATCATTGATGCTGGAAAATATTCCTAGAGAGTTTTTATTTCCTTCTTCAGATCCTGAACGAAGCAGCTCATAACTGAAAAAGTCACTGTCTGTTGATTGTTCAAAAGTAATCGTCATATCTGCCAAGGTATAGACAATGGAAATAATATTTACTGCCTGGGGATGAGATGTGCTGTTATTAACGGTTACAATAACGGGTTCACTGTCAGAAATATTATTATTCAAATCTTCTGCCCTGACGGTAATGATATGTTCGGAACTGTCTGGATAGGGAACCGTATTCCAAGGCAGTTCATAAGGGCTAATACTGTCAAAAATCCCCATTGCCATGCTGTCGATCCACAGTTCAACTGTCTGGACAGAATCATTATCCGTTGCTATGCAGGTTACTGATGTTATTTCTGAGACCGATGATAAAGGCTCTGGATGTGTGATGGCAACAGTCGGCGGGGTTGTATCGGTTTCCGGTTCTTCTTCGCAAGCCCAAAACAATAAACAAATACATAAAAGCAGTATTGAACTATACTTTTTCACACCCTGAAATTACCTACAGAGATAAAGTGATTACATTGAATTACAAAGATCTCCAGCGGTTACGCCAGGGGTATGATCAATATGTTAGACTGGGTTAAATAACTTCAGGGACGTACTTATAAATATCCCTGGAAGGACGTTTGTACTCTTTCTGCTGTACCCTGTCAGGAAGAACGACTTCCGGGGCTTCAATCTCCGTATAACGGATAAGGCTTAATAAATGATCAATACAGTTGACCCGTGCTTTTTTCTTATTATCTGATTCGACTACATACCAAGGAGAAAAATGGGTATCGGTATGCTCAAACATATTATCCTTGGCCTTTGAATATTCATCCCAGCGCTTTACGGATTCCAAATCCATGGGGCTGAGTTTCCAGCCTTTGGTAGGATCCTTCGCGCGGGCCTTGAATCGTTTCATCTGTTCTTCTGCGCTCACGGAAAACCAGTACTTGACCAACTGGGTACCTGAACTGATAATCATACGCTCAAATTCCGGGCAGGTCTGTAAAAAATTAATATACTGCTTATCCGTACAAAAGCCCATAACATGTTCAACCCCTCCGCGATTGTACCAGCTCCTGTCAAAAATAACAATCTCCCCGGCTGCTGGCATATAGGGCACATACCTTTGATAATACCATTGGGATTTTTCACGGTCCGTGGGAGCTGCCAGAGCAATTACCTTACAATACCTGGGGTTTAAATTTTCCGTGATACGTTTTATAGTACCGCCCTTACCTGCGGCATCACGTCCTTCAAATACGATCGCTATCTTTTTGCTTCTGTCAATGACCCAGTCCTGAAGCTTGACAAGCTCGATTTGTAGTTCCTGGAGTTTATCTTCGTAAACTTTTTTGAATTCATTTTTATCAGTCATATCTATTCTTCTTTAAGGATGTTTTAAAAATAAACTATTTGAATCAAGTCCAAAATAATCATAATTAATCTACCGCTAATCCAACAAACAAAAAACCCCTCTGCTTGGCAGAGACTCGGATCGTATGAAGACCATAAGATGAATTTAATTAGCAGGGAGTAATATAATTACCCCGGCAGTTAGGATGCCAAATCCGTTTGCAACCAGGTCTTTCCTGCTAAAAAACCCATCCTTGCCTTTCTTGTCCCGAAGTTCTTTTATGATGCCTAAGGAAAAACTCATTGCCATTGAAAGAGGCATTGCTGAATCTTCATTCATCTCCAGTTTATTGACCAGAACATATTGAACACCAAGGGATATGAGACAGCTGTATGAAAAATGCTGAACTTTATCAATTGCAATCCACTTATCTTTGGCAGCATGCTCAACTGTTTTTTGTTCTGGGCCTTGATCTGCTGCAAATAATGGAACCATGAAGACCAGCCATAAAATAAATGACCGCAGTTTTAAATGATTCATCATTGATTTCTGTATTTAATTGCACACTGAGATTTCCATCTCAATACGTTCCATAGGGTTATTCCTGCCATCTACGGAAACATTAATGATACGATCAATAATCCCCAGACCATCGATCACTTCACCAAACACGGTATAGTTATTATCCAGGTTTGGGGCATCATCAACACAGATAAAAAACTGGCTGCCGGCACTGTTTTGATCGAAACCCCGGGCCATGGATAGAGTCCCTCTTTTATGCTGTAAAGTGTTGAATTCTGCAGGCAGTTTCCAGGAAGATGGATCCAGTTTATTACCAATGCCATAAAAGGAAGCAGCAGAGCCGCCCATTCCATGGGTTGTTCTGTTGGTTGTTTTACTGTTTGGATCGCCACCCTGGATCACAAATCCGGGTATAACCCGATGAAAAATTGTTCCATTATAATATCCCGTATTCGCATGCATTTTAAAACTTTCTGCATGCATGGGTGCCACATCAAAATACAAGTCTATAACAATTGTACCGAAATTTGTTTGAATACATACATAATGGACCAGGTCCCCCTGTTCGTCCCAGTAAACCCATTCCCCCGTTTTCTTACCATTATTATACATGCCCTTTGATCGTTTAATACCATTTTTATGCCACCGGGTTTCCAATCCATCCCGTTCTCCGTTTTTGTAGTTTCCTTCAGATTTGATTTGGCCATTTTCAAAATAGTGGACCCACCTGCCATTCTTTTTCCCTGATCTATACCTGCCATATACCTTTTTATTTCCAGTCTCCCACCATTCAATATGTGTTCCGTGGAGCAATCCTTTTAAATACTTACTCTCCTGGAGTTTATTGCCTGTATTATTTGATTCGTTATAGGCAATACCGGTGAAGGGTTTATTATCCTTTCCATCAAGCCATTTTTCTGAAGAGAAGACAAGGCTATTTACATGGACTCTGGATTGGGAGATTCCAACTGATATACAGAATAAGAATACCGTAATACGTTGAATCATATAGGATAATCTACCCATCATCCATCAAACAAAAAACCCCGCCACTTGGCCTAAGGCATTAAAGCACTTTTGGTGAATCTTGCTTTTTATTTACTGGATCTGCATCTATTTTTTTACATGTTAAAAACTAAAAAGAATTCCATCCTAATCATGGGAGCAGGTGCGGTAGGTGGTACCTTTGGTGCCCTGCTAGCAAAAGTGAAAACTAACACTGTTTTTTTCATTGCCCGGGGGAAACATCTGGAAGCAATTAAAAGAAATGGATTATCTGTTCAATCCAGAAAAGAAAATTTCACTATAAAAGTGAACGTTTCAGATAATCCCAACGATTTTGAATCAAAACCGGATCTCATATTATTAACGGTAAAGTCCTTTGACACTGATTCGGCTATTGAACAATTGAAACCGATTGTCTTTAGAAAAACACAAATTCTGTCCTTACAAAATGGGATAGAGAATTATCCCAAACTAGTCAATGCTTTTGGAGAAAAACGAGTGGTAAGAGGCTTTTGCGGTATGAACGCAGAAGTTTTACAACCCGGTGTGATCCAAGGGGGACAAGGATATATATTTATAGGGGAAAATATTGGTGAGATATCTGCAAGGACCCAATGGCTTAAATCCCTGTTTGAAACATCAAATATTCAATGTACTGTCAGTCAAGATATCCATCAGGATGTATGGCGTAAATTTGCATGGAATTGTATCTTTAACATTGTATCTGCCACAACCAAATTAACTATAGATAAAATAGTTGATGATCCTGAAAAGATTCAATTTTGTAAAGATATATTTAAAGAAATTCAACAGGTTGCAAAATCCCAAGATGTAGTGCTTGGAGCTGATAAGGAAAAACTTATTTTCGATATTGCCGGGGATTCTGGTGATATTAAACCTTCAACTTTACAGGATAGATTAAAAGGAAAACGAATGGAATATGACGCCTTTACAGGGGCTCTCATTCGTCTTGCTGATAAACACAAGATCCATATTCCAATTAACAGGTCTCTATATGATCAATTAGAACAACTAGGGAACCCATAATTGGAATTTTTCTTATACAACTAAATAGATAGATTTACTTTTATGTGAATCTTCCCTTTAAACCATTAACAAAAAACCCCACAAGTGTGGGGCTTGATAATTAATTATTTCTTAGATGATTTATTGCAATTTAAGATTCCAACAGAATATTAGATATCATTAGTACATCATAAATATCAACAGATAAATCAAAATTAACATCAGCTATAATGAGTTCATTATCGTCAAACTCGATTTCTCCCATCAAGAATGAAACAATAAAGTAAAGATCTACCATCGATATAAGTCCATCATAATTAACATCTCCTATAATCACTTCATTTTCATCAAGGACTTCAATCACTTCTCTTAGAGTGAGTTTAACAGCTTCATGAGCATCATCCCAATCTACATATCCACCTATATGTATGTGTCCAGCTACATGGCAGGATGAGCTTATAATATTCAAGGAATCCATCTCTGCTTTGTACCATAACCCGTGATAACCCAAAAATTCGGATAAATAGTTTCCCGTACCATAGGTATAATCAATCACTGGATAAGTATTCAAACCTGATAGGCTTACTGCCGAGTATATGGAGTCCATAGGCAAAGATGAATATCGGGGAGTATTCTGAGGATAGGTAGAATCCGGCGGGCTGGGAGTAGGATAAAGTGGCTCTTCAAAATCTGCGATCCACTCTGATTCTTCCCAATTCGTACACATCCATTCTATTTCCCATCTATAGTCCATCCCTCCCCTACTGAATGTGATAATTGCTACAGGATTTATACTGTCAACGATATTCCACCAATCTTCAGAAGTGTCCTGATAGTCAACTTCCAGATCACCATCTCCCTGACCACAATTTTCACAATCAGGGTCCGAAAATTCGGGGAAATACGCATGAATATCATATCCTCTTTCTTCCCAATTATCCCCTATCCAACCATCGTGGTTCAGTGCTGTACTAAATGGTCGGATACATTCATTGCTCGGAGGCCAGTATCCACAGAGAAGAATATTTTTTAAATGATCACGCTGAATCGGGCTGACTGTTGAGCTAAAACTATTTAGTTTCTTAGTCCCAACTCTATATTGTGCCGGTAATACTCCACTTTTACCAGTAGGAGCCATTAGATCATTAAAGTTCTCGGGCCGCTTTTCAGGACCAATTATTTCTTGAACAGGAAACATTACATCACTATCAGCAGGAACTGAAATTTCAATTAAGATGTTTTGGGTATTTAATCCACCAGAGATCGGGTTAGGATTATTTTTGAGAATTTGTATTGAATAGGGACCAACCCAACCCTTTATATCTAAGTCAATGAAATAAACAATCATCTCATCAGTAAAATGACTCTTGATAAGTTTAAAATGTGCTGGTTGGTTTTTATCTAAGCGAATTCTTAAATAATAATAATCACGTGACTGATATTGAACAGGCTGAATATTTTCAATAATATTTTGTGAAATTGTAGAAGGGATACTCACTGTAATTTGTTGAAGTTCTTCATTTGTACCTATCTCAAAATATTTGGGTTCACCATAAGGTAATTTTTGAGCATTAAGAACTCCGAATAAGCAAATTATTAGAGTGAAGTATTTAAGCATTTTAGAATATACAGGTTGTTCTGTAATAAAACCTCTGCTACTTAACGGGGCTTGATGTTGGTACCAAAAAAACTATTTCAGAAAGATCATTTTTTTTGTCTGACTGAAATTACTCGATTGGATCCTATAAAAATAAAGACCCGCAGACACAGGTGCACCTGCATTATTTGTTGCATTCCATTGAATAGATTTATAACCAGCTGATTGGTCACTGTCTACCAATGTTTTAACCGCTCTACCCTGTATATCGTAAACAGTGATCCTTACTCTCACATCTTCAGGGATGCTGTAAGTGAATTTCGTGATTGGGTTAAATGGGTTAGGATAATTATTCCCCAAACTATACTCGGTAGGAAGGACATTTTCTTTCGGTGTTATTGAAGCCAGAGTAACATCGAAATAGCCATCTCTATGGTTGTTTCCGCGATAAGATGACCATGCATATCTATCTCCTGCTTCCTGGGCTATGTCGATCACTCTTAGGTCCGATGATGTTCCCACTATCACCTCAAAGTCACCATCATTATCCAGATCACCGATCGCAGGCGTTGAGTAAATACTATCCTGTGAGCTGTATGGAAAATTTTGGTATGGAGTCCCATCATGATGATTGATGTGTATAGTACCTGTAATTGTTGCAGTTACAACTTCCAGATCACCATCATTGTCCATGTCTACTGTAATAGGTTCTGAGATCCCAGGTGAACCCAGATCTATTGGCCAGCCAAATGCCTCTGTATCTGCAATCGGGTCCCAAGCATGAAGATACCCATCATCGCCGGTGAAAAGGAGTTCCATGCTGCCATTACCATTTATGTCAGCCACTGAGATTCCTTCCCGGATTGCATCACCCGCAGAAAAAGAAGCCATTAGTGAACCATCATGGTGTAAAACATATAGTTCCCCATTCTCATTACCTGCAGCAATCTCAAGGTCTTGATCACCATCCAGATCTAAAAGAGTAGCAGGTGAACTGAGACTTGCAGAAGTGATGAAAGGAAATCCATCTTTAATTATACCGGTTCCATCCACTGCATATATATTACTATCTGCAGTCACAATAACTATATCTAAAACACCATCATTGTCTAAATCTGCTACTGCAGGGCCAACAACCATTTTTTCAGGAATATCCAAAGGAAAACCGGTCACATCATCTCCCGTATCATGAATCGCATATAAAATACCACTTTCATCATTACTAGCAGTAAAAATGATCTCCAGATCTCCATCTTGGTCAAGGTCAGAAAGTGTAGGTGCCCCCATTATTGGATATGACTGTCCATAGGCCAGGTATTGCGTACCCGTGTTAATCAGGGCATATAGCATTCCATCTGTGGAACCAAATACAAGTTCTTTATCACCATTTCCATCCAGATCTCCTGCAGCGATGCTTGTACTGATATTAGCACCCGCATTGAATGGAAAACCAGGTACATCAAAACCAGCAACCCATGTCCCATACATCATACTATCAGAAGAAAAATAGATCTCTTTAAAAGAATTACCATCCAGATCAGTTATAATAGGCGCACTATGGACACTTACATTTTCGATAGGATATCCAAATTGGCCTAAAGATAAGGGTACCCATAGCTGTACATCATTCTCATAAGATGTCTCTCCAGAGTTTGCAGTAAAGTTTATATTAAAAGGGATATCTCCCAATGATGCATTATCAGTTGATGTAAAAACAAACTGTCCTGCCAGTTCACCTCCATCGGGCATAGTATTATCAGAAATTATCTGATCACTGATAATACTAAAGTTTGGGTCAGCTGTAGATAGAGTAGCGATTACATTTTCAGCATCCTCAAAGCCCAAACTATTTGTAATGATAACATCTACTATTACTGTATCACCAGGGTTTATGAAACCATCATCGGTCTGATAGCTGATCTCAGTTGGTAAAAGCTCAGGGTATGTACAGGCCAGAACTGCCCTATAAATATTAAGTTGACCTGAGCCAACCAAACCTTCTATTGACTGTCCTACGCAACTTCTTTCCATATCCGGATAGTGATCAGCAGTATTTATGATTTTTGATATGATGGTTTCGTTATCCGCACTTGGGATCACTGATTTTACCAAAGCAACGGCTCCTGCGGTTAAAGGCGTTGCATAAGATGTCCCTGTACCTAAAGCATAAAGTGTGTCGTCATATGTATAGGCACAGATAATGTACTCACCAGGAGCGCCTATATCAATATGTTCGCCTACGTTGGCCCAACAATTAAAAGTGTTATTCGCGCCAAGAGCTGTGACCCCAATAGCACTCTCATAGCCCGCTGGATACCATGGATTAAAACCTGTAGTATCTTCGATACCGCCATTACTGACACCATTCCCTGCTGCGCCTAAAGAAATACAACCATATTCATTATATACAGTTTCAAAAAGCATCTCCAGTGCTGTACTGTAACCACTGATCCAGCTACAATTTATTATGTCTGCACCCATTTGTGCGGCAGCCAATACTGCTTGGGACGTGTGAGTTAGGTACCATGGTTCATCAGCATTATTATTAGCATTGACTCCCATCAACTTTACAGAGAAACCTGTGGATGCTAGACCAATACCATTATTTGTGACTGCTGAAACATTACCCGCAACCTTTGTACCATGGACATGACTGGCACGTAATGGATATGGATCATTATCTCCCATTGCTGGATCATAGCCTACAAAATTATCTGTATATCCATCATCATCATCATCAATACCATTTTCATCATCCGGATCAAAGACCCATTCATCATCAATAAATTCAAGTACAACTCCGTCACCATCTGCATCTTCACCCAAATTTTGCCATATATTATCTATCAGATCTGGATGATCCCATTTAAGACCAATATCAGGAATCGCAACTACCACTTCTCCGCTATCCATTTGCCCAGGGAGTATACCACCATCGATATCCCAGAGATCATAAGCCAGGTCTGCCTTGACCTGCGGTAAACCGTATAACTGATCCCACAAAGAATCATTGGGTACATATGCCGGTTCAATGATGACCATTTTTTCAGAAGCTCTAATTTGATCAAGAGACAAAAACTTATTTACTACAATATCTAGTTCATCTTTAGGATCTTCAAACTCTACAACAAAGTAACGAGCCAAATAAATGTCACCATTGCGATCATTAGGTCGGGCATTGGGCAACCATTGCTGAATCGAATTTACTTTTTCTTCTTTTGATAAGTCATTTAACCCTGAAATAGATGTGGTCACCTGATCATCCATGACTTGAAAATCTGTAATCTTATTATCAATATAGATCATGATCTTGTCATTAAAAAATTCTTCACGTCCATTGAGCAGTGTAATAACAAAGAAAAAGTAGATTGGGGTATATAATTTTTTAGGAATTATAATCATTTTTATCCTTTATAGCTTATGGTGTTTGAAATGTTTACAAAAAATTACAATTTTCCTGCAGTGTAAATCTATTTAGAATATAACATAGGATGGATGTGTAGGTTTTGATACGATTCCTAGATAAATAAATTCTTTTTATTGACCTTTACCATCCTGGACCCAGCCAAATTCTCCTCGCCTGTCATAGAGCATTATTGTACCGTCGCCCCTGTAATTCTCACCATCAAAGGCTGCGCTTAATGAACCCACCTTTACACCATACTCATTATTAATCTCCAGGGCTCCTCCTTTATCCCTGGATGTACCCAGATAGGACGTCATTTCACCATTCATATTATAGGTTTGCAGGTGCCCTCCTCTGCTATCCTTCCCTTCTCCCAGGTAGGATGTCATAGTACCATCTTTATTGCTTGTACTAATAAATCCGCCACTCCGTTCTCCAGTCCCAAGGTAGGTAATCTGTTTTCCATCTGAGTTATGAATGCCAATAACGCCTACCCCGCCTTCAGCAGTGCCTACGTACGATGTTTGTTTGCCTTCTGCATTATAGGTCTGAAGGATACCCCCGCCTTGGTTACCGCTGCCTAGATAGGATGTCCGTTCACCATATTCATTATAGGTTTTTAAGAATCCTGCACCGCGTTCACCTGCGCCGAAGTATGCGATCTGTCGGCCTGCAGCATTATGAACCCCGATAAGGCCCACTCCGTCTTCAGCGGTCCCTATGTACGATGTTGGTTTTCCATCTTCATTGTAAGTTTTTATAAACCCCCCTCCATACTTACCCGGTACAATAGAGATACTACTGACTTTTATATCTCCCAGGTTCTTGTTTTTGGAACCCATGAAAATAAATACACTGGCAGTTAAACATACTGCAGTGAAAAAACCTGTGAAGTATTGTTTCATTTCTAACTCCGATTAGACTTTAAACCCGATTAAATCTACCCATCAATTCATAAACAAAAAACCCCGCTCACGGACGGGGAAAAACAAATAGGACCAGTAAAAGAATTTAGGGGAACTATGAAGCGAGAAGAAAAAAGAGATACCCGATCAAAAGCCCCAATCCCACACCGATTATCCTGAACAATCCGGGATTATTTTCAATCAGATTTTTAAGACTTTCCATTCCACAAGTTAATACAATTAAATCAAAATAGAAAAACCAGCATAGTGAATTTAACCACCCCAGATATCTCCTACTGTGAATCCTTCCGGGAATGGGTCGTCATCTGCCAGCATATAGTTTGCAGTACCGGTTATCCATGCCCTACCCGTTAAAGTTGGGATCACTGCTGGAAAAGGTGTATCCATGTCCGATTCCTGAATCAATTCGCCTACAAATACTGTGTCCAGGATTCCTTGATGTCTGAAGGGTTGGTTGAGATCGAGTTCGCCTTTAGCATACAGAGTAGCCATCTTAGCGCAGGTACCGGTTCCGCAGGGTGATCGATCCAGGGTCCCGGTCCAGGTTTCGGGTTTGTCCCAGTCTAATGTCCCAGTAGATACCACAACTGTGTTCCGCATATCAGCATCCGGGCCTGCATTTTTACTGCTGAGCACAGCAATGGTAATAGCTTCAATTTCAGGATTCAGGGGATGAACAACAGGGAATTTTTCCTTGGCAGCTGCCTTAATCATTTCACCTGCCCGGGTTAGTGTAGCGGCTTCCTCTGGAATCAATCTTAAACCAAGGGCGTCTGCATCTGCAATCACATAAAACATACCGCCATAAGCAACGTCAACTATGATTTCACCCAGTTCTGGTACTTCCAATGGCTCATTAATATGCATTGCAAATGCAGGAACATTTTCAAATTTGACTTCCGTAACCTTGCCGTCTGATATTTTAGCGTCTACCTGAATGAGACCAGCGGGAGTTTCAAGGGTCAAATGGGTTACAGGTGTTTGAGCAGGCAACATGCCTGTCTCCAAAAGAACCGTTGTTACAGCAATGGTATTGGTGCCCGACATTCCAGGGTATTCTACCTGTTCCATAATTACAAACCCCGCATCTGCCCTTGGATCACAGGGTGGCAATATCAAATTGCAGTTTGCAGCTGGATAGCCACGGGGTTCTCTCAGCATCAATTTCCGGAGATGGTCGGCATGCTGTTCCAGGTATTGCATTTTTTTAAACATCGTATCTCCTGGAACATCCATTACGCCCTCAACAATAACCCGGCCCGGTTCTCCCAATACGTGTGTGTCTACAGCGGGAATAACTCGCTTGATTCTCATTTTTCAGGTACCCGCTCTTTTTACTTAAAGGACTCGTTTATCGCCATAAATGTTAAGGTTGATAAATCCATGTGCCTTTTCTCCGGGTGTTTATTAATATATCTCCATACTATATTAAATAATTTTTGTTCAGTCACATTATTGGGTATTTTGAATTTTAATGCTTCTAGATACACCGTCTTATCCCTTTCAGTAATAATCCCATCTTTGGCTAACATATCCAGGGCAAACTGAGAACCAAACTTATATCCTTCCAGAGTGCCATTGACAGTGCCAATCCAGTAAACATACACTTCATTCTTATTACTTTCCGCCATATCACTTAATAAATCACTCCCCCTGGGAGATTGGCTGCTGCACAACCCCAGACAAAACAACAACACAATCAGATATTTTTTCATATCAAACTCCTTGATACCTTTAAATGTAACTTTCTTCCCTCAAACAAAAACCCCGCTACCCCGCAAAGGCGGACAGATGAGCGGGGCTTGACAATTCATCAATGTTCTATAATAATCTAAGGGGATGGCTCTGAATCTTGAATCTGGTTAATAATAGTAATATCACCGGTGTCTCCATCAATGTCGCAGACATACCAGAATCTTCCATTTCCTTGATTCGGGACCTGAAATGTTTCACCATCACAATCAGGACTATTATAAATCTGAATTGTACCGCCGGAACTAGGAAGACTTCCAGCTGATGAATACTGATAGATATAATAGATATAAGTACCAGAAAAGGATTGTTTGATTGTGAGGGTTTCCGGCCCGTAGCCATCTACCTTATCAATATCAAGTGTTGCATAGGGTGGAGAAGTAGCATTTCCGCGGTTGCTGTAACTAATATGGTACGTTTGACCGTCTATCTCAGGAGTTTTCAGGTGTGAATCAAGGTCCCTTGGTTCAGCGCCCCAGTTTAGCACCATTCTAATTTCTCCCACTTCAGGAATGGGGCTGACTGAAAAATTATAGGTGTACGTATCTGATGCAAAATCTTCAGCAACCTGAAAAATACCATTATAAGGACAAAAGGATTCATGAACACCGCTTACATCATGTTCTCCACTAGCAAAGGATGAATAGATGGTGTAGTCTCCACTCTCATCTGTAGTGCCTGTAGATCCGCCTACGGTCACCGCCACATCGGAAACCCCTTCCCCATTCACAGCATTGGTAACAGTTCCCTTAAGAAGACCTCCTACAACCCTTATTGAAATACTTCCTGCATCAGATGCACCGACACCATCCGACACCTTACAGGTTACATGATAAAATCCACTCCTGTTTGGTGCTGTCCACCGTGCCGTATCCCTGTCAACAGATAAGGAGCCACTGGGCGAGTCCCAGTTGTAGACCAGTTTATCACCATCACCATCCTGGGCTTCACAATACAAGGTCATCACATCACCCGTTTGACACACCGGTGATGTGATGACCTGATTAGACGAATCAATAGCTGCAAGAGAAATGAGCTCAACAGCTTTATTTTCAATTTCACAGCCCATGATCACCAACAGGCCTAATAGAACAGTGCTATAATATTGGAAATATCTCATTCAACGGTTACTTCAATTGTAGCAATATCTAATCCGTTATACTGATCTGAAACACTGCATGAGATGGAATATATCCCGGGATCTTCAGGTGCAGTCCAGGTTGCTGTGTTGTCTTCATTTTCAGACACTATATCACCGTCGGCAGCAAACCAGCTATAGCTCAAACTTTCTTCTTTAAGAATACTTGAATCATCGTCATCGCTAGCCTTACAACTCAGGCTGACTATACCCCCAGGATGAACAGGATTTGGATCTGCCGTTATAGAACTGATTATGGGTTCATAATTATGGATGCAACCCGGGACCGATAGCCCAAGACAGATTAAGGTCAGCAGTATGAAATGTTTTTTCAAGATCTATTTTACAGGAATTGATATACCTAAATCTACCCATCATCTCACAAACAAAAAACCCCGGCACCATACCCTTTGGGTTATTTACCCGGTAAAAAATCCAAATATTTATTTAGCTTTAGTTAAGTTGATGTTAATTATTCTGAGCTATTCTGAATCCAAAATGATCATTCCCTTTAAACTGCTCATCTTCTGCTCTTGCTGATGATTTTAGCGTAGCCTGATGGTAATTCCAGGAGCCACCCCGCCTAACTTTAAGTCCTGTATCTGATGTATTAACAGGGTCTGTTGCCCCGTCAGTATTGATATAATAATCTGAAGCATACCAATCTTCAATCCATTCCCATACATTGCCGGCCATATTATATAAACCATAAGGATTAGGTTCATTTAATTGTACATCCAACACATGGCCGCGCGATGGATTTTCTTCTAAATGATTCCAGTTGGCACTTGTACCATCGCCATAGACATTTCCATCCGCAGTAGCGTATATAAACCCTGCTCCACCCTGTGCCGCGAACTCCCACTGTGCTTCGGTAGGTAAATCGACACCATAAAATAGCGTGAATGCTTTTGCACCATACCATTTGATGAAGGTCGCAGGCCAATGGCTGACTTCCAATACTGTGGGTAGATTATTAGGGTAATCTGCCAATTCTTCCCAATCATTAAAATCGTTCAATAAAACAGATGTGTCCTCTTGGTGAGATACATCAGTATAATTATAATAATTTGTTAGTTCTATCCAATCGAAATCTTCGGGGTCTGCAGGATCCTTCACATAAAACCATTCATTTAGTTCATCATAACCTATATATGCGATATTTAATGGATTCTCCGGTTCTATCACTCCGGTGAACGGGTCATTATCCCCGTCAGCATTATCATGATCCTTCATGACCCTGGTGCCGCTTAAGTTGTAGATGGCTATTCCTCCATATTCATCAGGGGCTTCATCTGTACCATACACCAGAATATCACCCATGTTTGGTCCCGGATCGGTTTCAAGTTGAACTTCTACCAAGCCGGTATAATAGGCTCCGTTTAAAAAATGGGCATATTGCTCATTTGTGATCTCTGTTTCAGTTAATTGAAAAGAACTTAAGGTAACTGTGTGTACATAAGCATCATAACTACCTGGTGGTCCCTGATAGTCGGCTTCATCTTCGCCCATTGTAAAAGTGCCTGCAGGTATATCTTTAAAGGTAATACTGCTGTGAAGAGTAAATAAATCTTCTTCTTGCCAGCATCCAATTATAATACAGTCTACTGTCGAACAAATATCAAATATATCTAAATATCCATCACCGTTAAAGTCACATTGTGAACCATCAAAACAATTTTCCAGAATACAATTTACTTCATCTACAATATCCAGGGAGTCTAATTGCCCATCACTATTAGAGTCACATTGTCCCCAAGCCAACCCAATAACCAATAAAAATAGTGTGATGGAGTTCATCATATTAGGTGGACGGGACATTTAGTGATAACTAATCATTAGCATGCTCTTTAATTAAATTAGCCTGATTATGTAATCTTTTAACTTCAATTTTTTCATATTGTTCATGCGAAACACACCAAATTGCCTTACCCTCTTTTAGTTCTCTGTCGTAAATATGACTCCGGCCATCTCTATCTTCAATTAAAATTACATTTACTAATGAATAAGTTTTTAATTTGCTCGCGCAGCTGCAAGCCAAGCCAATTAATAATATCAGTGGTGTAATACGGTTAATCATAGCAAAATCTACCCATCATCCCATAAACAAAAAACCCCACGAATGTGGGGCTTGATGCAAAGCTACTTAAATGATGATTAACTATTAATTTCCATTTCTATGTTAATATTGGAATCATTTTTATTGATTCCATGTTCATTGAAAAGTCTTTCTAATTCTTTATCAAGGTCTTCTTTTGTGACATCACCACTGCCTTTTACCACAACATTTGTGAAGTCTTGTCCATTTTCAACAGTCTTTTCTATTCTAACATCAATATTTTTATCCATCTTATTTTCATTTTCCCCTGTTGAAAAAGAAAATTCTGTCTCCACATCACCAAGAAGGAATAAGATGGCAAAAACACCAACAACCCCTAAAGCAACTCCAAGAAACATACTTTTATATTCAACTTTCATACTATTCTATCCATTTTATATCAAAATCTACCCATTATCTCACAAACAAAAAACCTCACGAATGTGGGGCGTGATGTTATTTTAGTAACATCACTTTCTGTATCCCTATAAAGTCACCGCTCTGCATCCGTATAAAATACACTCCACTTGGCTGGTCTTGCGCATTCCAGATCACTGAT
>ERZ651768.1419-NODE-1419-length-17543-cov-26.579698_pt1 | contig 17543 bp, 16 predicted proteins | sample MGYA00514754_ERZ651768 | MGnify/ENA metagenome assembly ERZ651768
CGCCGATCGCGGGGATGCCGATCCTGGAAGTTGACGCCTCGCGGACCGTGGTAGTCATCAAGAGGTCCCTGAGCCCCGGGTTCGCCGGGATCCCCAACCCGTTGTTTGCTGCCGACGGCACTCTGATGCTGTTTGGAGATGGGAAGACGGCGGTGCTCGACGTGGTGGCCGCCCTGCTCAACGCCTGAGGTTGGCTGCCCGGGATCCGGTTGCGGACAACACCGGTACGACGGCGCTGGGAGACTGGTCCCATGCGGGCAGGGGTTCTCATGGCGTTGGCCCTCTTGACCGTGATCGGTTGCGGTGACGGAAAGCCGATCGAGTCGGTTGCGACAATGTCGTCGACCACCGGGTCGACGACCCCACCGCCTCCGACGACGATCGCTGCCCCGACGACCACCACCTCTCCGGCAACCACAACCACGTCCACGACTACAACCACGTCCACGACTACAACCACCATCCCGGCAACCACAACCACCTCGCCCCCTGGGCCACTCGGATTCCCAAGGGTCTGCCAGGCATGGACTGGTGTCCAAAACCGCCCTGACCTCACCGAGCTGGAGCAGATCGCCCTCCACAACCTGTGGTGGGGTGGAATCGATTCCTTCGGGATGCTCTGGGACACCTCAGAGGATCAGCCACACAACGGCCTGTCCACAGCGGTCACCGGTCTCGACAACGACCCCGACCTGACGCTCGCCCAAGAGCTACGAAACACGCTCCGGAGGCTCAACCCAAACCTGAAGGGTCTCGTGGAGCTGAGCTACCGGGACGGACCGTACGTCCACGACCCGGAGGGCCGGCCTTTCTGGGAGCGCGGCCACTTCCCAGCCGACTCACCGTTCTGGATCCGCGATGCCGCAGGAAACCCGGTCCCCGGCTGGGGAGAAGACTCCGACCACGACGGAACGATCGAAGCCGCCGAAATCCTTGGCTCGCTCACCGACTTCCGACATTCCGACGTGATCGAGTTAGTCGCCCAGAAGGCCTTCGCCCTGGACCGGAGCGGCTTGGTCGACGGGATCCTCCTCGACTGGTGGAACGAGCACGGACAGACCTCAGCCTCATGGCTCGACTGGTCGACCTTCTACATGACCGCCGAAGAAGAGGTCGAAGCACGCCTGGCCCTCCTCCAACGGATCCGAGAGCTCGTCAGCGACGACTTTCTGATCCTGGTCAACACGAACGAACGAACCGCACCCCGGTCAGCACCGTACGTGAACGGAACGTTCATGGAGCTCTGGAAGCCCGACTGGTCGGCGGGCTACACGGTCGACTTCCTGCGGACGGTAGAGGACACCCTGACCTGGGCGACGACCGACCTGCGAGAGCCGCGCATCAACTGCCTGGAGGGCTGGCGTGTGGTCACCGACTACGGCAATACGGCGGCACAGGTCGATGAGAGGAACTCAGAGGAGAACCAGCGGTGGATGCGCCTCTTCACCACCCTGGCGCTTACCCACTCCGACGGACACGTGCTGTTCGGCGACGACAACGCTGAGCCCAGCCCAGATCATCTCCACAACTGGTACGGCTTCTGGGACGCCGACCTCGGTCAGCCGGTCGGACCGAAGCGAGCCACCCACGAGGGGGTGGATGGCCTGTTCATTCGGGAGTTCACGAACGGCTACGCCGTCTACAACCGGTCCGGAGCCGAGCGGGAGGTTCACCTCCCGGATCGGCACACGGCCGTTTCCACCGGCCAGGAGGGCGAGGCCCACCGGATCGCCGACATGGACGGAGAGATCCTCCTGCGCTGAGTCAGCCGGTCCAGTCGGGGGGGCGCTTCTCCAGGAAGGCTCGCATGCCCTCCTTCGCCTCATCGCCCCGGAACAGTTCGGCCGACAGCCTGGCCGTCCAGTCGAATGCCTCGTCTACCGACATACCGGGGACCCGGACCAGCAGCTGCTTGGTGGCGGCCAGGGCCTCCGGCCCCCCGGCCAGTAGGTCGGCCACCAACCCGTCGACAGTGGCGTCCAACTCGGCGGCTGGCACGGCCCGGTTGACGAGCCCCAGGCGGGCGGCGTCAGTGCCGGTCATCCGATTACCCAGCAACATCGCCTCAGCGGCGTCGGCCGGTCGCATCTTCGGGAGGCAGAGGACCGAGATCATGGCCGGGGCCACGCCCCGCCGGACCTCGGTGAAGCCGAACTTGGCCTCCTCATCGGCCACCGCCAGATCCATGGCGGCAGCCAGGCCCATACCACCGGCTACGCAGTGCCCGGCGATGCGCCCGACGTAAACCTTCGGGGAGCGTCGGAACCGTTGGAACAGGTCAGCGGCGTCCACCCGGGCCGCCGGCTTCCCATCCGAGGACCGTTCAGAGAGGTCGGCCCCGGCACAGAACACGCCTCCCCGGTTAGTGAGCACCACGACGCGGACCGTCGGGTCACCGTCGGCGGCGTCCAGGGCCTCGACCAGGTCGCCCACCAGGGCAGCGCTCAAGGCGTTCCGGTTGTCCTCATCGGCCAGTGTCACGGTCACGACACCGCCTTGACGAGTGGTTTCCACGAGGGCCATCAGAACCTCCCAGAGTCGGGGCCGTCGCTGGGAGGGCCGGCGAAGGCCTGGGCCAAGAGCAGCCAGTCCCGGGCCGCGTCACCGACCACCTCCAGGTCGGTGTCGTCCAGGTGGCGTCGCTGGGTCACCACCAGGCAGAAGTCCTCAGCTGGGCCTCGGATGACTTCCGGAGCGTCCCCTGGGCCCCACGTCCACCGGCCGCCTGACGGGGCGGTGAGCGCCACGTCGATCTCGACGTCAGGAACGGCCATCTTCCGGTTGGCGTACGACCAGCGTCGGGTGATGACCCCCAACTGGGCGACATGTCGGAGCCGATCGCTGGCCGGCCGGTGCCCGCCGACAGCGTCCACCACGTCTTGGCCGTGGGCCCACGCCTCCATCAAGCGGGCAGTCAGGAACGAGCGGGCGCCCATAGAGGGGCCGTACCACTCGACCCGGTCGTCGTCGGTCAGGGTGACCGCAGCCTTAGCGAGGCGCGTCCGGCCGTCCCGCCAGGCGGCCAGCAGGTCATCTGATGAGAGGGCCCGAAACGGACCGAGGGTCAGGTCGTCGCCTCCGTTGCGACGGGCCGCCGCCCAAAGTTCCTCTACCGACGCCCGGAAGGCCTCTGGCTCGGTGATAGCGGTAGCCGCTGCCCTGTCGAAGTAGGTCAGGTGCGCCACCTGGTCGGAGACGGCCCACCCGGCGCTCGGCGTCGGAGCGGCCCAATCCGCAGCGTCTAAGCCGGCCACCACCTCGTCCAGGGCCTGCTGTTCGGCTACCAGGTCGGCAGCCACGTCTTGGACGTCCATGGGGTCTCCCTCCGGCTCAGCGGCCCGCGGTCAGCCCGCGGAGGATCACGTCAACCATGGCGTCGGCGGCCTCCTTGGGGGTCGATTCGATGGCCTCCAAGTTCTCGGGGAGGACGAACAGGGCTCCGAGTCCGGCGACCACCCGGGCCACGGCGGCCGTGTCGGTCGTGGCGATGTCACCCCGTTCGACGGCCAGGTCCAGGAGGGTCCGGGTGACGGCCACCAGGTAGTCGGAGTGGGCGGTGGCCAGCCGGTGGGTGGCTGGGGTGGCCGCCTGGTCGCGGGCAAAGGCCGGTGTGGTGGCGGCCACGGCCAGGTTGGCTGCTACCAGGTAGGCCCGGATGGCGGCCAGGGGCTCCGTGTCGGGATCGATGGCCCCGATGGCCTGTCGGCCGATACGACGAAGGTTGCGGTCGATGACGGTGAGCACCAGTTCGTCGCGGCTGGGGGCCAGGTCGTAGAGGGTGCTCAGCGAGCAGCCCACGTGGGCGGCGATCCCGGCCATGGTGAGTTCGGCGAAGCCGTTGTCGAACAGGTGGCCCAGCCCATCGAGGACTTCGCGCTGGCGGTCGGTCAGTTGGGCTTCTCGGTCGCGGTCCAGGACCGGGCGGGGGGCGGGTACGGCACGTAGGCGGCGCCCCAGGTCGGAGTCGGCCAGCGTGGTCGGCGTCGGACTCACGGGGTCCCCAGCAGAGAGGCGGGCACGTCGACCGTCCGGGCTCGCAGCCACTCGCCCAGGCTCTTGGCTTGGCCGTCCTGCCGGGTCGAGGCGGCCACCCCCTCGCCGAGTAGGCCCCGTATGACGAAGTTCAGTGACCGGAGAGCCGGAAGGCGGTGCCGTTCGACCTCCAGGTCGGCTGCCTCGGGGAGCAACTGGCGGAGGCGGTCGACGGTCAGGTAGGCGTCCAGCCACGCCCAGGCGGCGTCGTCGCGGACGAACACGCCCAGGTTGGCGTCGCCGCCCTTGTCGCCCGATCGGGCGCCGGCCACCCGGCCCAGCGGAGTCGGAACGGTGGGACCGTCGGGGACCGTCGCCACAGGACCGTCGGCCAAGGTGACGTTGGCGCTCCCGTTGGGAGCGACCGATTCCACGACGGTCCGGTCGCCACCCCAGACCACCACATGCTGGGGGACTAGGTCGGCCGGGATCCGTCCGGAGCGGTGGACGCCGAAGGCCCGAGCCGAGCCGCTGCTCCGCACCGAGAAGAACCCGGGGATCGAGGCCAGCGCCAGTTCGTTCATGGCGTCGAAGATTGGACGGCCCACCTTGCGCTCATCGCTGTCCTTAACGGTCAGGCACCACTGGGCCACCGCCTCCTCGTTGGACGCCGGATCCTCCTTGTCGGTGCGCACTACCCGGGACTCCACGGCATCGAAGTCGGATGGGTCGTGAGGGCAGGCGGCCCAGAAGGCTTCCTCGGCTAGCGCTGCTTTGGCTTTCACGTCCAGGCCGGTGAGGGCCAGCGAGAGGTCCGAGCGGTAGCCGCCCAACTCGTTCAGAGACACCTTGAGTGTGGGTGGCGGCGGCTCGCCTTGCGTCCCGTGGATGCGCACCCGGTTCGGGGCCTGTTGGTCCAGCCGGATGGTGTCGAAGCGGGCCGTGACGTCGGGTCCCAGGTAGGCCGGAGGGCCGATCTCGTAGAGCAACTGCGAAGTGACGGTGCCGATCGAGACCTCACCACCCGTTCCGTCGTGCTTGCCGATGATTGACGACCCGTCGGCGGCCACGTCGGCCCATGGGAAGCCCACTCGGGTCATGCCGGGGACCTCGGTGAAGAAGGAGTAGTTGCCGCCCGTGGCCTGGGTTCCGCACTCGATGACGTGGCCGGCCACCACGGCACCGGCCAGGGCATCCCAGTCGTCGCGGGCCCAGCCGTGGTGCCAGGCCGCCGGGCCGCAGACGACGGCGGCGTCGGTGGTACGTCCAGTGACCACGATGTCGGCTCCGCGGTCTAGGGCGTCGACGATGCCCCAGCAGCCCAGGTAGGCGTTGGCGCTTACGAAACGGTCCGGGTCTCCCAGGGGTTCGCCGGTTTCCAGGTCCACCACCCCGGCCCCGGCGGCCTCCAGTTCGGCCAGGCGGGGCAGCAGGTCGTCCCCGGCCACGTGGGCGATGGTGGGGGACAGGCCCAGGCGGTCGGCCACCTCGGCCACCGCCTCGGCGCAACCGTCTGGGTCGAGGCCGCCGGCGTTGGTAACCACCCGGATGCCGCGGTCCAGGCAGGTGCCCATGACGTGTTCCATCTGGGTCACGAAGCTGCGTGCGAATCCGCCGCCCGGTCGCTTGGTCCGGGTCCGGGCCAGGATCAGCATGGTGAGTTCGGCCAGCCAGTCTCCGGTCAGCACGTCGATCGGACCGTCGTCGACCATCTCGCGGGCCGCCGAGAGGCGGTCGCCGTAGAAGCCCGAGCAGTTGGCGATACGGACCGGGTCTGCCATGTCAGCCATCCTGCTCGCCGTCGGCCGGGGCGACCACCATCAGGACGGTTCCGTTCTCCACCTGATCGTCGGTCGCCACATGGACCTCGGTGACCGTCCCGTTAAACGGGGCGGTCATATGGTGCTCCATCTTCATGGCCTCCAGGACCAGGAGGGTTTGGCCGGCGGCCACCATGTCTCCGACCGCCGTCCGGACGTCGAGGACCCGGCCGGGCATGGGGGCCAGCAGGCCACCGGTCGGGGCTTCGAGCTCGGGAACCGGGAAGCGGGGCACCAGGCCGAAGGTGGTCGTGGTGCCCATTGCGGTGAGGTGGATCCGGTCTCCGGCGGCCGTGACCCGGATGGTGCGGCGGAGGCCGTCCACCTCGACGTCCAGGTCCTCGGGGGACCACCGGTGGACGAGGGCGTGGCGGTCGCCGTCTACCGTGAAGGATCCGTCCCTCCGGGCTCGGTACCGCACGTCATGGCTGGCGTCACGGTGGGTCAGCACCACCTGCTGGTCGGGCATCCGGGCGTTGCGCCAACCGCTGGGGATGGCCCCCAGTACCCGGGCCCCATCCCGGTTCCGTCCCTGCAGCCAGAGGGCAGCTGAGATGGCCAGGTCCTGCAGAGTGGCCGGTTCCGTCATGTCGTTGGTGGCCGGTGCGTGGCGTTCGATGAAGTCTGTCGTGGTGTCTCCAGCCAGGAAGGCCTCGTGGCGCAGGGTGGCCACCAGGAAGTCACGGTTAGTGGTGACTCCCCCGAGGTGCATGCGTTCCAGGGCCAGGGCCAGGCGCCCGGCGGCGTCGCTGCGTGTCGGGCCGTGGGCCACCACCTTGGCCAGCATCGGGTCGAAGTCGACCCCGACCTGGTCGCCCTCCTCGACCCCGGAGTCCCAGCGGACGGCCGGCTCGTCGGCCGGTCGCCAGGCGGTCAGGATGCCGGTGGCCGGAAGGAAGCCGGCCGACGGGTCTTCGGCGTAGAGCCGAGCCTCGATGGCGTGGCCGGTCACGACGACGTCGTCTTGCCCATAGCCGAGGGGCTCACCGGTCGCCACCCGTAACTGTTCCCGGACCAAGTCGATGCCGGTGACCTCCTCGGTGACCGGGTGCTCGACCTGGAGGCGGGTGTTGACCTCGAGAAAGAAGAACTCTCCGCTGTCATCGTCGACTAGGAACTCAACGGTCCCAGCCGACTGGTAGCCGATACCCCGGGCCAGGTTGACAGCGGCGGCGGCCATGGCCTCGTCGCGGTCGGGGTCGGGTCTGGCCGGCGGGGATTCCTCGACAACCTTCTGGTGTCGACGCTGGATCGAACACTCTCGGAGTCCGAGGTGGACCAGGTCGCCGTGGGCATCTCCCAGGACTTGCACCTCGACGTGACGGGACCGGCCCACGTAGCGCTCCAGGAACACCCGGTCGTCGCCGAACGCCGTCGCCGCCTCCCGTCGCGCGGTGGCCACCGCCTCGGCCAGGTCGGCGGGCTTCTCGACCAGGTGCATGCCCTTACCACCGCCCCCGGCCGTCGCCTTTACCAGCAGCGGGTAGTTCACGGGAGAGTCGTCGGTGGGGTCGTTCGACGACGGCAGAATGGGGACCCCAGCAGCGGCTGCCGCCTCCTTGGCAGCCAGTTTGTCGCCCATGGTGGAGATCACCGACGGGGACGGACCGACCCAGGTCAGGCCGGCCTCCTCGACGGCGGCTGCGAAGCCGGAGTTCTCGGCCAGGAACCCGTATCCCGGGTGCACGGCGTCCGATCCGGTGGCCAGCGCGGCGGCGACCACCGCGTCACCGTCCAGGTACCCGCCGGGTAGCCGGACGGCCTCGTCGGCGTCGGCTACGAACGGGGCGTTGGCGTCGGCGTCGGCGAACACGGCCACGGTCCGCAGGCCCATGGAGCGGGCCGTGCGGAAGATCCGGCGGGCGATCTCGCCCCGGTTGGCGACCAGAACAGACTGCAGGGGGGTGTTCACAGCCGGAACACCCCGTACTTCTCCGCCCCTTCCACCGGTGCTGTCCTCACTACTGAGAGGCAAAGACCGAGAACCGACCGGGTGTCCCTGGGGTCGATAATCCCGTCGTCGCTGATGCTTCCGGTTGCCTCCAGGGCGAGCGATCCCTTTTCCTGGGCGGCTTCGACCTGGCGGACGATCTCGGCGTCGGCCTCCTCGTCGAACTCGAGGCCCTTCCGGGCGGCCCGACCTCGTCGCACGATGGACATCACACCGGCAATCTGCTTCGGGCCCATGACGGCGATCTTGGCCATGGGCCAGAGGAAGGTGAACCGGTTCTCGTAGGCCCGTCCCGACATGGCGTAGGTGCCGGCGCCGTAGGAGGCGCCGATGATGACCGTCAGGTGGGGGACGGTGGAGTTCGTGAGGGCGTTAATCATCTGGGACCCCTTCTTGATGATCCCGGCCTCCTCAGCGTCCTTTCCCACCATGAAGCCGGTGATGTTTTGGAGGAAGACCATCGGGGTGTCCTGGCGGTTGCAGAGTTGGATGAAGTGGGCGGCCTTTTCGGCGGCATCCGGGTGGATCACCCCGTTGTTGCCCAGGATCCCGATCGGGTAGCCGTGGAGGGTGGCGAAGCCGCAGACCATGGTCGGCCCATAGCGGGGCTTGAACTCCTCGAACCGCGAGCCGTCGACTACCCGGCCGATGATCTCCTTCACGTCGACCGGTTGCTTGAGGTCTCTGCTGACCATGCCCATGAGGCCCTCGGGATTGTGCACTGGTTCGTCGGCCACGTAGGACGGCGGGGGGCCGGCCTTGCGCCAGTCGAGGTGCGAGACGACCTCGCGGCACATGCGCAGGGCGTCCATCTCGTCTTCGGCGAGGTAGTCGGCCAGGCCGGACCGTTCGGCGTGGAGTTCGCCGCCGCCTAGGGACTCGTCGTCGGCGTCTTCGCCGGTGGCCATCTTGACCAGCGGTGGGCCGGCTAGGAAGACCTTGGACTGGTCCCTGATGAAGATCGTGTAGTCGGACATGCCGGGCTGGTAGGCGCCGCCTGCTGTCGACGAGCCGAACACGACGCAAACGGTGGGAATCCCCAGCTTGGAGAGCTCAATCATTTCGTAGAAGAACCGGCCTGTTTCGGCGAAGTGCTCAAGTCGGGCCCGGCGACGCTTCTCGGTGCCGCCCTCGTTGGTTTGGACCCGCAGGTCGGCTCCGGCCGATTCCACGAAGCTGACGTAGGGCATTCGGTTGTGGCGGGCGATTTCTAGGGCCCGCATCCACTTCTTGGCCATGTACGGGGTCATGGCGCCGCCCAGCACCGTGGGGTCGTTGCCGACCACCACGCACTCCACTCCGGCGATGACGCCAATCCCGACCACGAAGCCGCCGCCGATGGCGTAGGAGGAGTCGTAGCCGGCCAGCGGGCTGATCTCTAGGAAGGGGCTGTCGGGGTCCAGTACGTGGCTGATGCGTTCTCGGATGGGCATTTTGTTCCGGGATCGCAGGCGGGCTGTGGATTCCGGGCCGCCGCCGACTTCGGCCTCGTCCAACAGGTCGTCGATAGCCGCCAGATGTTCGAGCATGTCGGCCCGGTTCTGTTCGAACGCCTCGGAGCCGGTGTCCAGGCGGGATGGGAGGGGAGGGGCGAGCAGTCGCTGCAACATGGCCCAAGCCTAGAAGAGTAAGGAACGGAGGGCAAAGTTACTGCGTGTCTTACCTTTGGGGAGATGTGGGAGGCTCCGACCGTGGGTTTCGGACCGATCGTCGACACCACGTCCCTTGCCTCTGGGGCGGACGGCCCGATCTTCTGCGACGTCCGGTGGTACCTGGACGGACGCTCCGGTCGGGACGCCTACGACGCCGGGCACCTTCCGGGGGCCGTGTTCGTCGACCTTGAGGAGCACCTGACGGCTAAGCCGGGCCCGGAGGTGGGACGCCACCCGCTGCCCGACCCCGACGACCTCGCCCGGTCCCTCGGGTCACTGGGCGTCGGGCCCGACGACCCGGTCGTGGCCTACGACGACGCCGGGGGGATGAGCGCAGGGAGGCTGGTCTGGATGCTGCGGATCCTCGGCCAGCCGGCGGCTCTCCTGGACGGCGGCATCGAAGGCTGGGACGGCCCCCTGGAGGTCCAACCATCGGTCCGGGCGCCCGTCGAGGTCCCGGTCCGGCCGTGGCCCGATGGTGCCTTCGTGGACATCGGGACGGCGGCCGTGGCCGACGTCCTGCTCGACGCCCGAGCCCCTGAGCGTTACCGGGGAGATGTCGAGCCGGTGGACCCCCGGGCTGGACACGTTCCGGGGGCTGTCAATGCGCCGTTTGCCGCCAACCTGGTCGACGGTTGGTTCCTGGCCCCTGAAGCCCTGGCCAACCGTTACCGGGCCCTCGGGGTGGTTGACGCCGCCGAGGTCGTCGCCTACTGCGGTTCCGGGGTGAGTGCCTGCCACGATCTACTGGCCATGGAGCACGCCGGGCTGGGGCGCGGACGCCTCTTCGTCGGCTCCTGGTCGCAGTGGAGCGCCTCGGACCGACCGATCGCCACTGGTGACGGTCGGGACACCTGACCAGGCGCCTCCTACACTCCGCCGTCATGAGCGACCGTCCGTGGGGGTTTCGCACCCGGGCCCTCCACGCTGGGGGGCAACCCGACCCGACGACCGGTGCTCGGGCTGTCCCTATCTACCAGTCGACCAGTTTCGTGTTCGACGATGTGGCCGACGCCGCTGACCTATTTGCCCTCCAGAAGTACGGGACCATTTACACCCGGATCTCTAACCCCACCACGGCCGCTTTCGAGGAACGGATGGCCAGCTTGGAGGGGGGCATCGGGGCCGTGGCTACGGCGTCCGGTCAGGCGGCCGAGTTCCTGACCGCCGCCGCCCTAGCCGAGCAGGGCACCAACTTTGTGACGTCGTCTTCCCTGTATGGCGGCACCCACAACATGTTCGACAACACGCTTGGCCGCTTCGGAATCGAGGCCCGTTTCGTGGATGGTGACGACCCGCAGGCTTTTGCGGCGGCCGTCGACGACCGGACACGGTTTCTGTATACGGAGGTCATCGGCAACCCGTCCGGGGCGGTGGCCGACCTGGAGGCTCTGGCCGACGTCGCTCACGCCGAGGATCTGCCCCTGGTAGTGGACGCCACGTTCGCCACCCCCTACCTCTGTCGTCCCATGGAACATGGTGCCGACATCGTCGTGCACTCGGCCACCAAGTTCATCGGAGGCCACGGCACCTCGATCGGCGGGGTGGTCGTGGAGTCGGGCCGTTTCGACTGGGGGAGTGGCCGGTTCCCGCAGATGACCGAGCCCAACGCCGGCTACAACGGCCTTCGGTTCTGGGAGAACTTTGGTGAGCTGGCCTTCTGTACGAAGCTCCGGGCCGAGCAGTTGCGTGACGTGGGTGCCTCGCTGTCGCCGTTCAACGCGTTCCTTTTGCTCCAGGGGCTGGAGACCCTGCCCCAGCGGATGGAAGAGCACGTGGCCAACGCCCAGGCGGTGGCTGGCTTTCTGGACGCTCACACGGCCGTTGGCTGGGTGGCCTACGCCGGCCTGGATGCTTCGCCCTACCGGGACCTGGCCGACCGTTACATGCCTAAGGGTCCGGGTGCCGTGTTCACCTTCGGAGTTGTCGGTGGTCGGGAGGCTGGGGCGGCGTTCATCGAGCGACTGCAGCTGATCAGTCATTTGGCCAATGTGGGCGACGCCCGGACGCTGGTTATCCACCCAGCGTCTACTACCCACCAGCAGCTCTCCGACGAGGCTCTCGCGGCCGGCGGGGTGGGCCCCGACATGGTCCGTCTTTCTGTCGGGCTGGAGGACCTCGACGACATCCTGTGGGACCTAGACCAGGCATTGGGAGGCGAGGTGTGACTGGTCCACAATCCGGCATCGACGGGTGGAGCCCGCCGTCGGTCGCTGAGCGACGGCGCCTGCTAGCCGGTATCCGGACGGTGGCCATGGTCGGGGTGTCAGCCAACCCTGCCCGCCCCTCCAACTTCGTCGCCACCTACCTTCTAGGCACCGACTTCGAGGTTCACTTCGTGAACCCGACGGTCGACGAGGTCCTGGGTCGACCCTGCGTTCCCTCGCTGGCCGACCTGCCGGTCGTGCCCGATTGCGTTGACGTGTTCCGTCGACTGGAGGACGTCCCGGCGGTGGCCGACGAGGCGGTGGCCGTTGGGGCACGTCTCTTCTGGACGCAGTTCGGCTTGTGGAGTCCTGAGGCAGCCCGGACGGTGCTCGACGCCGGCCTGGACCTCGTCATGGACCGCTGCCTCAAGGTCGAGCACGCCCGTTTCCACGGTGGGCTGCACCTGGCCGGGTTCGATACCGGCGTTATCGACTCCCGTCGGAGTTGAGTCGGTCCGCCGGTCGGCGGTTCAGCAGGGCTCGCAGACCACCAACGGGATGTCCCGGTCGGTCCGGATCTGGTAGTTGGCGTAGTCCGGCCAGGCGGCAGTGGCCGCAGGCCACCGCTCGGCCTTCTCCTCCGGTGGGGCCGTGCGGGCCACCAGGTGGTGCACCTCGGCCCGGTCCTGGATGGTGACCTCGGGGTTGGCCTGCAGGTTCAGGTACCAGACCGGATGGTTCGGGGCGCCACCCATGGAGGCCACGACCAGGTAGTCGCTCCCGTCGTGGACCCGGATCAGCGGGGTTCGGCGCAACTTCCCGGACTTCCGACCGGTGGTGCTCAGGATGATGCACTGGGCTCCGTTGAAATCGAAGCCGTCCTTACCGTTGGTGGCCAGATATCGCTCCACGTGGTCGGCGACCGGTTCCCAGGGGCTGGGGGCGTACTCGGGATCGCTCATGGTGCGACCCTACGGGCCGTCTGCGGGCTGCGACGCTTCCAGCCCTCGGATGAGGTCCAGGGCCCGGCCCAAGGTGGCCAGCCGCTCGTCCAGGGTGTCGCCAGCCGGGTAGAGACGGATGTGGGAGATCCCCACGTCACGCCAGAGGGCAAGGCGGTCGGCGACCTGGGACTCGTTGCCTATGAGGGTGGTGGCCAGGACCATGGCGTCGGGGATTGACGCAGCTGCAGCGTCTCGTCGACCAGCTAGCCACAGGGCCTGAGACTCAGCGGCCTCCTTGGCGAAGCCCTGCCGGGCGTAGGCCGCGTTGTAGAAGTTTGTGTCTGCGGAGCCCATTCCGCCGAGGCTGAATGCCAGGCCAGGCTTGCGGGCCGCGACCATCTCGGCGAGGTCGTCGTCGTCCCTGGCGAATGCCACCTCGGCGCCCTGACACAGGTCGAGGTCGGCCAGCGTCCGCCCGGACCGGGCCGCTCCCTCAGCTAAGGCGTCCATCGACGACTGTGCGCCCTCGGGGACGAAGCTGGTGCCTAGCCAGCCGTCTGCGACCTCGCCGGTCAGGGCCAGCATCCGCGGTGACAGGGAGGCGATATAGACGGCCAATGGAATGTCGCCGGGAAGGAGAGACAGCCTCAGGGCCTTCCCCTCGCCGCCCGGCAGGGGCAGTCGGACCTGGGCGCCGTCCAGAATCAGCTTCTCGCCGGCTTCGGCCATGCGGACCACCTCGATCGTTTCCCGCATTCGGGTGAGTGGACGGCCGAACGGGACGCCGTGGAGGCCTTCGATCACCTGTGGCCCGGAGGCACCAAGGCCCAGGGAAAACCGACCGTCGGTGATGCGCTGCAGGGTGAGAGCGGTCATCGCCGTATTGGCAGCTGATCGCGCCCCCACCTGGAAGACACCGGAGCCGAACGTCATCCGGTCGGTGTGCTGAGCCAGGGCGGCGATCGGCGTGGCGGCGTCACCACCCCACGCCTCGGCCACCCAGCAGTGGTCCACCCCTAGCCGCTCGGCCTCGGTTACGTAGGTCACGAGATCGGGCCAGGCGCCACTTTCGGCAGTTAGCTGGATTGCCGTTCGCATAACGGTCATGTCTTGGCCCCCCGAGGGTGCGTAGCGTACGCACCGACCCGACGGTGCGGCCCCACGGCCGCCCGACGGACTGTTGCCCGCCGCATTCTTGGAGGCTTCCCCGTGACCGCACCCGACCTCGAGGTCCTCCACCCGAAGTTCATTGACCACCTCCTGGGCCACCGTTCCGATTCCGGCATCGACGGCTTCCTGGGGCTTCAGGTCGTGGAATTGGCGGCCGGTCGGCTCGTCGTCGAGTTCGAGGTGCTCGACGACCACCTCACCTTCATCGGGAACATGCACGGCGGTTGTCTGGCCGCCCTGTGCGACCACTGCCTCGGATTGGTGCTCTACCCGGTCATGCCGCCCGGTTCGTGGGCGGCCACCACGGAGTTCAAGGTCAATTACCTCCGGCCAGTTAGCGGTGGTACTTGCCGGGCTGTGGCGGAGATCCAGTCCCTGACCCGACGGTCGGCTGTGGTCACCATCCAGGTTGAAAACGACGGACGCCTAGCCGCCCTGGCCCAGGGCACCTGCACGGTCAAGCTGGCCGAGGAGAAGGACGGTTGATTCGGCCGATCGGTCGTCCGTCGGCGGTCCAAAGCAGGGAATGGGCGGGACGGGGCCGCCGATACGATTGGCCCCGCTTCCGCCCCGGGTGGGAGCGATGCACCGGTGCCCGAGCGGACCAAGGGAACGGCCTGCAAAGCCGTAAAGCCGCGGGTTCAAATCCCGCCCGGTGCTCGACGAATCGGGCGATCCGCAACAGCGGGTCGGGGCGGCCGATGAGCAACGGGGGAACCCCATGACCAGCGAGGGACCAGAAACCGGACCGACGGATGAAGCAGGGGAGGCGACGCTGCCCCACACCCCGCCGTTCGGCATCAAGGCCGTCCACCCGGGTGACGAACCACCGGTGACGCCACCGGGAGCCGAGGACGAGCCGCGCCGCCGGGAACGACCGGCCGGTAACGGTCTGGCCGCCATGGCGTCCACCATCGGGGTGGTGCTGGCCATCATGGGGACCTTCCTCCCGTGGATCGTGGTCGACCATCTGGACGGCACCGTGGAGCGTCTCATCGGCTGGGATGTGGCGCTAGACGCCGTAGTGGTGCTGGTTGCCGGGTTGGTGGCCGCCGTGGTGGCCGGCGCCCTGTGGGTCGGCCAGCGGGGCCTGGTCCACAAACTGGTCCTCCTGGTCGCTGGGGGAGTGTTGCTAGCCGTCACCGGCATAGAGATCTCCGACATCCGGGCCGTCGACGCCGCGTCCAGCTTGGACCGATCGATCGGGTCGGGCCTGCCGGTGGTGGCCATTGGTGGCGTGCTGCTCCTCGGCGGTGCCTTGTTGGACCGCGGTCGCTGGTCGCTCGGCGACCGCTAACCGGAACCCCGCCGCCCGTGCGCCGGGTGTGCGCATCGGGGGCCACCGCTACGCTGATCCGCTCCGGGGCCGTTAGCTCAGTTGGCTAGAGCACCTGCATGACGCGCAGGGGGTCGGGGGTTCAAGTCCCTCACGGCCCACCAGAAACGTTGAGAAACCAGAACATTTCGCCGCGCTGGTCAGCCCCATCGAACTTCGTCCCCCCAAAGGCCCGACGCGTCAAGGTCAGCTCCGACAAGACACGCCCCGGTGAGGCGCGCGCCCTTGAAGTTCGCCCCAGAGAGGTCCACCCTTGGGGCTCCAGTAGTCGCCCCCCCTGTGGAGACAGAGTCAGCGGGCAGGACGCGAGACATCTGGGCCTGACTCAAAGCAGGAGAGCGGTGCCGGCCACGGTGAGGATGGCGCCCACCCATGCCCCGAACGTGGGTGCTTGCCGAAGCCTTACCCACAGCAGCGGCAGCAAGATCACTGGTGTGGTGGCCGACAGGATTGTTGTGACCCCGGTGTCACCGTGGCCAAGCGCCCAGAGCAGCAGTGACATGCCGAGCACCATGGCTAAGAAGGCACTGGCCGCAAAGCGGAGGTGGTCTGATGGCTTGAGCTTCCCTCGTCGCGCTGGCCGGGCCAGCCGGTCACCCGGGCGTGCCAGCACCCAGAGGGCGACCGTGGCGATCACCACCCGGACGGCGGCTACTGCGAGGGTGTCGGCGCCTTCGTCAAGGACTGGCTTTGCGGCTAGTGCTCCCAAGGCTTGACCTAGAGCACCGATACCGGCCCAGGCCGCCCCGGCCACTAGCGAGCCTTCAACCCGCTCGAACACGTCTACCTGGGTGCCGATTCGAGACCCGTAGTTCACAGCAAGCACGATGCCGGCCACTGTCAGCACAGCACCAACTAAGGCCCATGAGGTGAATGACTCGTCGAACAAAAGCACCCCGCCCACTGCTGCCATCGGTGCGTTAGCGGTGAACAGAACAGAAGTCCGTCGGGGACCAATCCGGGCCATAGCGGTGAATAGGGCTAGGTCACCGAGAAGGATTCCCACCAAACCCGAAACCGCCAATAGGCCCATGTCCCCGCGGTCAAGTGTCGACCAGCCGCCGGTGGCGGTGGCCAGCAAGACCAGCATGGCGGTGACGTAAAGCATGCGGATCCGACAGAAGCGTGGGCCACCGAGGCGTCGGACTGGCTCAGCGGCAATGAGGCTGCTACAAGCCCATGAAGTGGCAGCGAGGAGAGCGGCGATCTGGTACGACAAAAGAACCGTCCATCGTCGGGCGTCCCTCGGAATTGAGACGCGTATAGGTGTCTATGTCTGGGTAGTTGAGGTCAATTCGGACTGCTGAGAGCGAGTTCAGCCACCGTCCGGAGCCAGAGGTCGTGTCTTGGATCCAACACGTCGAAGTGGGTACCGGTGTCAGAGAAGATCCCGACCGCTCCGGGAATCAACGCACTCTGGCTTATCGGCACAATCTGGTCATACCGACCATGAACGGCGATGATCCGATAGCCATCGAAGACTGGTTGGGCGACCCGGTAGCGCTCTGGAACCTCATCGGGCTCTCCACCAAGTAATGCTTCCACTGCACCCCATCCGAGGTTCACCTCGGCGGCCAACCGCAGGTCGACGACGGCAGCTTGGGCAACCACGGTGTGTGGTTCGACTACAGGCCTCGCTCCTGGGTCACTAGGAGATAGGCGGCCCCGGCTCCCTGCCCAGAGCGCAAGGTGACCGCCGGCCGAGTGCCCGATCACGATCACATCGTCGAGCGCGAGCGGCTCGTCTACTTGCGCGAGATGGTCGATGGCCCGGGCGATGTCATCCAACGTTCCCGGATAGCCCCCTCCTGGATCACCCACCGACCGGTAATCGACGTTCCAAGTCGCAACTCCCCGTGCAGTCACATCTTCAGCCAGGGGCGTCATCAACGAGTTGTCAAAACCCGACCGCCAGAATCCCCCGTGGATGAAAACTACGACCTGGAAGGGACCGTCCCCCGGGGGAACCCTGAGGTCGCCAGCTTGTAGAGGATCCTCTCCATAGGAGATGCGGCGAAGTCGTTTCTCCCCGGTGGGGTCGAGATCAGGCTCCTTTTCTCCTCCGAGGGAAGCGAGGGAAGTTGCCCCCGCTGTTGCCCCCGTTGCCGGCACCGTCGTTGTTGTTGGCACCGTCGTCGAGGCAAATGAGGCAGGGGCGTCGCCGCTGCACGCGGCCCCGATGGCACACATCGAAAGAATCCCCAGGCAAATGGCCACCCTTATGAGCCTGCAGTGACGGGGGTGATGGCCTCTCGCTACTAGGCGATACGACACGAGCGTTGACCTTTACATGACGAGAGTGCCTTTAAGTGGACCAAACATGGAGGCCGGATGGTCTGAACCTCTTCGGCGAGGCCCAGAACGGGACCTAGGCCTGTGTCGACTCGCCGAATCGGTCACGGGACTTGTTCTGTGTGTGCGGTCCATCCCGACCGGACGACGGCGTCATCGGCGGTACCGTTTTCCCCATGAGCACGCCAGCGCCGTTCCAGGCCCACGCGGCCCACTTCGAGGCCATCCGGGAGGCGACCGGCAAGAGCCCCGACGCCCT
>ERZ651768.1420-NODE-1420-length-17539-cov-3.471882_pt1 | contig 17539 bp, 12 predicted proteins | sample MGYA00514754_ERZ651768 | MGnify/ENA metagenome assembly ERZ651768
TCATAGATTTCTCGTCGCAGAAACCAGTAAAACTTATAATCTTGGAATCGGGATCCAATATATCTATTCCTGGATGATTTGATGCCACTATAGGAAGCCCGCATGACATCGCCTCTAAGACAACCCGAGGAGACCCATCATTAATGGTCTGGTATACAAGAGCGTCCGCCGAATTATACCTTTCCTTCATTTGGTTTCTTGAAAGATTTTGCTCAATTACAACGAATGGGAACAGTCCAAGTTTCTCTATATATTTGATTATCGTATTTAACTCCCCTATGCCCGCCTTGATTACGAGATTGAGAGTAATCTTGTGTCCTAAGTCGTGGATCCCTTTCATTACTCTCAAGGTAGACATTAGACCATGAGAATTATCTAGTCCCCCAACATAAAGTAACCTGAAATTATTTTCTTGTCTCGAATATTCGCTGACGCCAGGGGTCCAGAAGTCAGTATTGACACTGTTAGTAATTACCCTCACCTTATCTTGAGAAATATGAATGGATTCGGCAAGCCTTTGAATGAGCCCTGGAGATTGCAAAACGACGTGATCCGCGAACTTAGACATAAGAAACTGCGTGATAGCTCCGAGATACATTCTTCTTCCACTTTGATTCAACAACAAAGAGATTGTGTTGTAACCTTGAGTTTTCCAAACGTTGTCGATTCTCCATCTCTCCAACGCATAAAATGATGTTACAAGTACTGGCCTATTCTTCCTTTTGTATGCTCTGAGAAACGGCATCAAAAAATTCCCGAATGTATCGTGTATCACATCAACAGGCCCCACCTTCGAGAGGGTTTTAGCAGTTCTCCACAGATTTATCGGCCTCCATCCACGGACAAATTTCGCATCAACAAATTCGAGGGCATTCGATTTAGGAAAGTCGTAAGGTACATCGTTTCTACCGAGCAGAAGAGTGACTTTACCAGTTAGCTCAGATACCTCATTTAACATGTAGATCCGGTCTAGGTAGCTACTAGCATTCGGTAGAAAGAAAACTGTATGAATAGGACGGCTTGCTAAATTTACCAGTACAACCCTTCCACATCACCTAGAAGACGTATGTCGTCTTCACAAATACCCACGAGGTCGATTATGACGGAACTCCTTCTAGTTCCGTGTTCACGAAGTTCTGGCAATAGGTTCCGATGTCCCAATATCACTATCTCTGACCCTGATATAGCTTCTGGGAGATTATCCAAAGTCATATGTTGAAGCTCAGGAATCATAGAATGCAAAAATGCAAGATTTACCCCCGTAAACTTCTCAATGTGAATATTAGGATCGTAAACCTGAACATTAACTCCTTCATCAATAAGCGTTCTCGCAATAACTACAAGTGGGCTTCCACGTAGGTCGTCGGTTCCTTCTTTGAAGGATATCCCGAGAAAAGCGACTGATGTTGGGTTCTTGGCTAAAATCCTACTGCACAGTGACTGAACTTGTTGATCATTAGACAAATCTAAGGAATTTAGCATTTCTGGATTTGTCTTTGCTTTAGTAGCAAAATTAACCAATGCTTTGACATCCTTCGGCAGACAACTACCCCCGTATGGCATACCAGGTCGAAGGTAGGCCTGTGATATGTTCAAAACATTATCGGCGCACAAAATCTCCATCACGGACCTAGCATCAGCACCGACAATATTACAAATAGACCCAATTTCATTAGCGAAAGTGATTTTCGCTGCATGGAAGGCATTGGAAGCGTATTTTGCGATTGATGCCTCAACAATTCCCACATTATGAATAGGCAAACAAGTGTTTGGATAGAACTCCTTAGATAAACTTTCCAAGTCTAGTGTCTTATCTTCTGTTCCAAATAAGAGTAGGGGAGGGGACTGAAAATCACTCAATGCCGAACCTTCTCTAAGAAACTCTGGATGAACCACGTAATTAGCATTTAAATCAGAATTGTCTTTAAAAACCCTGTTAGCCCACAGATGGGTATCAGGAAGGCAAGTACTTCTATTAAAAACGATTAAAGGATCATCAGATTTGCTGCGATTGGCTAATATCTCTTCTACAACTCGACGCACTTGTGAGTCATCAAGGGCCCCATCGTTTCTTGAAGGCGTGCCCACACATATGAAAATAGCATCTGAGTTACAGCCGTTTTCATCACGTTTGATGGCAGTTAACCTGCCGTGTATTACTTGATCTCTTATCAGGTCAGCTAAATATGGCTCATTTACTGGGGACTCGCCTTTATTGATTAAGTCCACTTTTACAGGATTAATGTCAATGCCTGTAACAGCATGGCCAGCTTTTGCAAGCATCGCAGCAGTTACAGATCCAACATATCCCAGGCCATAAAGGGCTATTCTCATCTCAAAAGTATATCTCGATGCATTTAATTCATAATCGCCGCTTCAATAAAGCCATCAACCATTTTTTGAATTGTGGCCTTCTCTAATATTGTAATCCTTGCTTTTTCCCCCAGTTCTTTCCTTAAGCTGGCGTCAGTGAGCAAAGTCTTTAGTTTTTCTTGCAAGTCAAATTGGTCACCACATTTAAACCTGATGCCGTTAACTGAATGTTCCAGTAATTCCGCATCACTTCCTTTTTCATCTGGAATAATCGTGGCTGTGCCGCAACCCATACTCACATTCAACGCCAGACCAACTGCACCTCCCATCAGAGTCACATCTGCGGCACAGAGCCATAGAAGGTCATGACCTTCTGGTACACGTCCTATAAATTCAATTCTGTCCGGAGGTATACGAAATCTGTTCAGAATCTTCTGAGCGTGTACTTTTAACGCATCCTCTTCAGTACCCCCACCCACAACAGCGAGTCGAAAGTGAGTTCCGTTGCTCATCAAACTCGCAGACGCCTCTATAACTTCGTCAAATCTTTTTTTCTTAACTAAGGTCCCTAAAGACACAACAAGAGGCAGATCATCAGGCCGTATCCACGATGTAATCTCAGATGCATTTTTACGTACCGAATCCAAGTCAACATCATTAAGTGGAATCTCTACCGTATTCTGCGCAACTGACAATTTAGAAATCGGGATTCCCATTTCAACCATCCCATCTCTCGATTGTTCTCCATAGCAAAGTATGCGATCCCAATCAGAAAGCAAGTTTTTCCAAATGAACGAATTAGGCCACTTACTAGAGTTATCGTATTTCGTCCAAGCTATTGTCCGAATATCATTGGACCTAGAATAATTCATTATATTCCGAATGTTTAATACCCTAGGATTAGCTTCTGCAATAAGAGCATCAGGCTTGGTTATTTCAAGAAGATTTCTCCAATTTGTATAAATGAAAAATTCATGACTTGGAAGGGGAAACGTCAAATTTAAGATTTTCAAGTCAGCGGTCTGAAAATCTTGGATTGAATCTCCTTTATATTGACAATCCTGGCGTAAATGAGGAAACGCCACTGTCAGATTAATAGAATCTCTTCTTGAGAGTGCCCTAAAGACGCTCAACCTGTAATGTTCGAGTTTTCGCTGAAGAATCAATATTTTTTGCAAATCCCAAAGCCTTACCTGAGACAGTTGTTGACACACCAACGTACTAATGAATCAACTTTACATAGAGGAATCGTTCTCGCCATTGTCTTATCTAAAAATGACTTTCTGCACTTCATTGAGAAAAACAGCATATTATTAACTGCAACATACACCAACTATTATTCTAGTTAGAAGTTGAAGGATTATTTGGAGTCGTTGCACCTACCCTACTATTTCAGCAATTAGTGTCTTTCTTACATCTGATTGAAGAACATCTCTAGATGAAGCATATTTTCGTGCAGCTAAAGAAATCCTCTCCCACTCTCTACGATTACTGGTGATTTTCGCTATGTAAGAAGTAGTTTCTTCCGTGGTATCGCAGACCTTCCCTAATTGATTTGAATTTAACAAACCGTCAGGATTCGAATTCATGGAAACAACGGGAACTCCAAAGTGCCAGGCCTCCAAAAAAATGTTGGGGAATCCTTCCTTTGTTAAGCCCCGATGTACAACCTGTGATGTGCTGATAAGTAACTTTGATTTGGATAAAAACCTCCCTATGTTTTGAGGTTCAACAGTTCCCAACATAGACACGTTACTTAGTTTATTAATGTTTACGATAGTTACCTTAGCAAACTCTTCGTGACCCGGAATTGGACCCCCAATGACAACAAACCGACATGAATCTAATGCACGAGCTATCTTAATAAGTTTTTCTGGCCCTTTTCGAGGATCAAGATTTCCTATCCATATCACGTCGATTTCCCTTTCATTGAATTTGGGAAGTATCTCCAAATTACCAAGGCGAGACGGGTTAATAATATTTCTGAAAACTCTGCTACGGCAGCCAAAATTTTCCTTTATTAATTCTGCTTGCTCTTTTGTTTGACAAAGTAAATTGCTTGACAACAAGAAGAGCAGGCGACGCTCTAGATCTGCCCAAAACGCCCCCGACTTTGCACAATGTAGATCTGACGTCGTACCGAGGGTAACTCGTTTTCTGCATAATTTCCCAAACAATGCGACAGCCAAGTTGGCAACCGACACTCCTCTTAAATATAGGCAACTCCGTGAGTTCTTGATGGCCTTGTAAAGCAGGAAAACCTTTTTAATCATAGAATCGTCTTGACTCCAAACGTTTATAAGCTCTAGCCCGATGTCAATATTACCCCCTGTTGGAGGAACATTAGAGCTTAATACAGTGAACGGAATCTTTTCACTTATCAGAGCATCAGCCACATACCTCATCTGTCTTTCCGAGCCACCAACGATCCTCTTGTCACTGGTGTCAAAAAGAGAGGCGTTTGATAACGTTACGAGGGTTACTCCAACTCGCGATTTGATTGTCTTCTCCTTAAGGGAATCTTCACGGTACTACTCAATAAGAGAGTGGTAAATGCTTATTTCCTCATTACCACCAAGGTTAATGGTTCGGGCAGAACATGAATCCAAAGAAGAGGCCGAAGTAGTCAGCATCCGATAGCAGCCACCCAAAAGATCATCAACATAACAGAATGACCTTGTCTGTGACCTGTCCCTGTAGATCGTTAATGGTTTACCCGTTAGAGCTTGGATAATAAAGTTTGGAAGCACCTTTCCATCTGATGACCGCATCCTAAGGCCGTAGGTATTAAATATACGAATAATACTGGTATTGACCTCGTGTTCCCTCATATAGGCCATCGCGATAGATTCAGCAAATCGCTTGGCCTCGTCGTATACGTTTCTTGGACCTACCGGATTAACGTTTCCCCAATATGCCTCATTTCGCAGGGATTCTAACGGATTACCGTAAACTTCTGATGTGGCGGCTAGGCAGAAACAGGCGTTTTTTGATCGAACTAGCCTCAAGGCGTTTAGAGTCCGGATTGCTCCGACCGTCAGCGTGTGAATAGGATATGATGAATAATCTTTTGGGCTCGCAGTACTAGCAAAATGGAGGATGCTGTCCACCTCCTCCTCAATAGATATATGTTTCGTAACGCTATTTCTTATAAACTGAAAAACAATGTGGGCGACCCGATGGTTTAAGTTAGACACCCTTCCGTTGATAACGTTATCCATGCCTATAACTCGATGGCCAACATAAATTAACCGGTCACACAAGCGAGACCCCAAAAACCCAGCACCCCAGTAATTAGACTAGTCACCATACAATTCAGTAAGCCTCAATATAACTATTTGGATTTGTCCAGGAAAGGTCTACCAATACCAACATATTGAAATCCAGCATCTCTAACGTGCGCCGGATTCAGCATGTTCCTACAATCAATCAATAGCGGGTTTGACATCGTATCCCTGATATTTGACAAATTAACTTGAAGATATTGCTGCCATTCAGTAGTAATCAGTATGAAATCTGTGCCCTTAGCAGCCTGCTCCGGAGAATCGAAATATTCAACCAAACCAGGTTTACGGGGCATCACCTTTTTAAACTGATTGATTGCTTTAGGATCGTGAAGATGGACTGATATACCCTGATCAATCAACCCTTTTATAATCGGGACGCACGGTGATTCACGAATATCATCCGTCCCTGGTTTGAAAGCCAGCCCCCAGATTGCGCCACATTTCCCATTAAGACCGCCTAGGGAACTCTTCAGTTTATCCAAAACAGCGATAAATCGGTTTTCATTAACCGAGGAAACAGCACGAAAGATAGCCATATCAATGCCGTAGTCCTCTCCAATCTTAGAGAAAGCTTTAATATCTTTCGGTAGGCAATACCCCCCAAACCCTATTCCAGCGTTCAAGAAACTGGGTCCGATCCTCGGATCCATGCCCATAGCCTCAGCAACTTTCACGATATCAGCTCCGACCTTGTCGCAAACGTCGGCCACAGTGTTTATGAATGATATTTTTGTTGCGAGAAAACTGTTCGATGCATGTTTGATGATTTCGGCTGTGTTCAAATCGGTAATAACAAATTTGGCATTCCTGTGGGTAACAACACCTGTGTTCTCATTATCCATCTTGGACAACAATGGAGAGTAAATCGTTACAAGCTGATCGCGGGCAGAGTCAGACTCAACCCCCAAAACTATCCTGTCTGGTTCAAAAAAATCTTTTAATCCGGTGCCTTCCCTCAGAAACTCGGGGTTAACAGCAACATCGATATTCCAGTTGAGGTTTTTATGATTTTCCATCATGTCTTTCAGACGTTTGGCTGTGGAAACTGATGTCGTACTCTTTTCCACTACTAATTTGTTTGAATTGGCATGCTCTGCAATCAGTCTACCCACAGCCTCGATCTGTGATAAATCAGCAGACCCATCTTCGTTTTGAGGTGTACCTACACAAACAAATATTACGTCGCTATTTTCTATGGCACTCTGGACATTGAGAGCAACTTCAAATCTTCCGCTGCGAAGAGCTGAGCTGAGCAGATCTTGAAGTCCTGGCTCATAAAATGGTGCAACACCAGCTCTTATTTGGTTAGCTTTTTCTCTAAGATCGTCTGCCCCAATCACCCTCCAGCCAAGTTCAGAAAATCCTAACGCTGTAGGTAACCCAACATGGCCCAATCCGAGAATTGCAATTGTTGGCTTTTCAAACATTTCATTGAACCCCTGGGATCCTTACAACTTTAACTTGTCGCAAAACCGGACTAAATCTTTACAACCTCGCAACTAAGACTCAATCCCTGGGTTGCGTTGCGTGAATCTACTATGAGACCAACGCACGTAGATAAGTATTCAAAATCATAAGAAGAGTGATCCGAAACAATAACCGCAACATCTATCTCCGCAAGATTCCCTGCTGTTATACCTAACGACTGAAGTTGATGACCATCTTCTAGCTCCAATTTCTGCACATAGGGATCGTTATATACGACTTCAGCACCCTCTTCGATTAATAATTTTATTACGTCTAGTGCAGGTGATTCTCTTATGTCCGCAATATCAGGCTTATAGGTAACTCCTAGAACAATAATCTTTGAACTACTTAATGTTTTCCCTATTGCGACAAGTGCCTTTTGGGATTTTTCCAACACAAATGAAGGCATCGATGAATTTATTTCTTCAGCTAATGAAATAAATCTTGCATCATAATCCAACTGTTTCATTTTCCATGAAAGATATTGCGGATCTATCGGTATGCAATGGCCCCCTATTCCTGGGCCGGGGTAAAACGGCATAAACCCAAAGGGCTTCGTACTCGCAGCATCTATAACCTCCCAAACGTCTATGTTCAGTCGATCACACATTATTGCCAGCTCGTTGGCCAGCGCTATATTTGTAGCACGGAAAGTATTTTCAAGAAGTTTAACCATTTCCGCAGTTCCTGTACTAGATACTGGCACAACTGTATTTAAGGTTGCCCCGTATAACTCCACTGCCAGATCTGTACAACGACTGGTAATCCCTCCTATAACTTTAGGTGTAGTTCTTAAGTTCCAATCACTTCTACCGGGATCTATTCTTTCTGGAGAAAATGCCAAAAAGACATTCTCCCCGATAACTAAGTGATCTTCTAATCTTTCTTCAATGAGTGGCAGAAACATTTCCTGAGTAGCTCCAGGATATACAGTACTTTCGAGAATTATTAAGGTGCCGGCTGACATATTGGAAGAAATATTCTCACCCGCGTCGCGAACATATCTCATATCGGGATTCCCTGTTTTACTAAGGGGAGTCGGAACGCAAATCACTATCCCATCGCAAGATTTGAGGGCACTATAATCAGACGTAAAACAAATTCTATTTACGCTGTTACCCTCCATAAGATCCAATAGTTTTTGATCCTTTACATCCCCTACATGAGACGATCCCTTGTTCAAAGATTCGATTATTTGCACGGAAATATCCACGCCATAAACTTTAAATCCTGCTTCAGCAAACATAACTGCGAGGGGAAGTCCTACGTAGCCCAATCCAACCACGCCTATGGTTGCTTCCTTTTTCTCAAACTTTTTTTTAAGGCTAGAATATTTGCTCAAATACATACTCGACATGAACATTTTTTAGACGTAGTAAGGAGTTAAATCCTATTAGGCATGGGGCAGAAAAATAGACCAATTATTCATCCTTCCAACCATAATTATATAGTGTCACTTTTCATTTACTCTAGGTTTAATCGTCTCATCAACCACTGTGAACAATCGACATGTTAATGGAGAAGATAATCATCTCTTTTATAATACGCAGATTTTGGATCCTGAAATTACTTGTCTTATAGTGAAAAACAAATCGGTTCCATAATACAAAAAAACTTTATTCGTAAGAGGGCCTATAATTCCTAGCGTTGTCTTGAAACAATCCCGGGATCTCGAAATCGTGGATTTGGATGAATATGACTCAATCCGCCTCGTTTACTAATCATCGGTTAATCCTGTTAACAGCAGTAATAACACGGTTACTGCTACTCGGGGTGCTTTTCATGCCCTTGATTGTAAGCACATCTACATTTTTTCCTTTTGTAGTCGGAAAGGCAGTCTATTCAAGGATCATGATAGAGCTGGCCTTCATCTTGTGGGTACCTCTTATAGTTTCGTCTAAAGAATTCAGGCTGCCGAAAAACCTCATCCTCATTGCTATGGCGATTTACATATTAGTTTCCATTGTTTCGGCCATTTTTGGCGTCAGTTTCAATGCGAGCTTTTGGTCAACCTATGAACGCATGCAAGGATTGTTGGATTTAATACATTGGTTCGCTTTTTCCTTAATGTTAATCAGTCTTTTTCGGAAGTTTGATCATTGGAAATTGCTTCTGAGTGTCAACCTTACGGTTAGTATATTGGTCTGTTTGCTCGGAATTGCTCAATACGCAGGTTTAGATTCGTTCGTTTCTCTGTTCCCTATAAACCCATCCAACGGAAGAGTTGAGTCAACACTAGGTAATGCTACCTACGTAGGAGCATTCTCAGTAGCCAATTTATTTATAGCAACCGCCTTAATTTGCTCATCGTTCGGACCAAACCTATCAAAGGGGAATCGACGTCTAGATTCAACCAACATCAGAACAAGAGCCCGCCGAAGACGTGACAGAAATCAGTCACAAAGCAACCGGTTAAACAACCTAACCTTGTGGAGGGTACTTTGGGGCTCTGCCCTTGTCATCAACTTTTTAGCCTTGGTTCTAAGCGGCACTAGGGGCGCGATCATTGGGTTAGTCATAGCCCTTCTGTTTGCTTCCTTAGTATATTTAATTAAGGGACGTATAGAACTAATTAGGAAAGTAAGTCTTTCATTTCTATTCGCCTTTGCAATAGTTTTAACAGCCTTCCTCGGTTTCAGAGACTCGGATATGGTTCAAACCATTGCAAAGGTCCACCCAATGGCTAACAGGTTCGTTAATTTAGACCTGAAGGATCCATCGGTTGTTAGCCGATGGCATACATGGGACGCAGGCTTTAGAGCTTCTCTCGACAAACCCATACTGGGTTGGGGTCCCGAAAACTTCATAGTTGCATGGGGACGATATTTTGATGAATCAGAAACGGTCAAAGAACGATTCGACCAAGCTCACAACAAAATAATAGAAGAGTTAACCACAAGGGGTATCATTGGACTTGGAACGTATTTGGCAATCTGGGTCCTTGCTGCCATCACCGTGATAAAAAGTATCAGAAACAAAACTGCCGCTGAACAGGGATTTATACTACTCATAGCCTCTGCTTTGTGTGCATATTTTGCTCAAAATCTATTTCTTTTTGACACACTCTCCACATATTCTCAATTTATAGTTCTGATTTCTTTATTGGTTTGTATAAACCGGGAATCTTGGAACCAATCCGACAATCAAGCTGCTGAAAATGTTTCGATCGAGGGTAATATTTCATTACTTTCCCAGAGAATTAAAGTCGACCGGTCGCTGGCGACCTCTCTGTGCCTTGTGTTATCCACAGGGGCTATGTTGTTTTCAATTTACTGGTTTAATTTAAAACCATATAACGCAGCCCAACATACCGTACAACTGGGAATACCGAATCAAATTTGGGATTTAAAAAAGGAAGCCTTTGAGGATGCCGTTAGAACAGCACCCGGGCTAGCGAATTACCCTAGGTTACTTATGGTGCAAAGCATTACGTCTGAATGGATCAATTTTCCGTTGCAAGCGAGGCAAGAGGCATTTGAGTTAGTTGAAAAAGAATCAGTAAAGGCCATTAAACAAGAACCAGAAAATTGGCGGATCTATTATGTCTTAGCCAGGTTTTATCAAATGTCTGCAACTGAGGATCAAAATCGGCTGGATAAAGCGGATGAATTCGTAACCAAAACTGAGGAATTGGCTCCCGGAACTATGGAGGCTAAATTAGCAAGAGAGCTCAGTGTAAAACTCGACAAGGCATTTGGCAGGTAAAATGCAATATCAATTCTTATCTTTGCACATGTTGCCATTTTGCTTTCAAGGTTAATAGAACAGAATACACCAGTAGCTTGATATCAAGAATCGGATTCATTTCCCTAATATATATACGATCGAACATCAACTTGTGTCGCGGATTTGTAGCATAACGACCATACACCTGAGCAATGCCTGTCAGACCAGGTTTGACAATAAGGCGTTCCGCATATAAAGGCAGAACTCCCACGATATCGTGCATCAACTCTGGCCTCTCCGGGCGAGGCCCTACTAGACTTATATCACCTTTCCAGAGGTTGATCACTTGAGGAAGTTCATCCAGAGCACGTTTTCTTATGAATTTTCCAACCCTAGTTACTCTCAGATCATTATCTGCGGCCAACACTGCTCCGGTCTCCTTTTCCGCGTCTGGAATCATGGACCTGAACTTATACAGTTTAAACAACTTCCCATTCTTTCCGAGACGGTTCTGTGTATAGAAAACGGGCCCTCTGTCCTCCAGCCAAATGGCCGTGGGTATAAAGATCCACAGGATGACAAATATGGGAGCTAAAACCACGTGAGAACAGGTTAATATTGTTAGGTCGAACAAGGTCTTATAGGAATTCATAATCATTCAAAATGAAAACAATATTGATACGTGACTTTATAGTGAGCACTTAACTCAAAATATGACTTGCCCATTGTCGATTAGTTAGATACCAATCTACAGCTAAATTAATTCCATCTTCTATTGATGTTTGAGGAGTCCAATTTAGAAGCTCTCTCGCTCGTGAAATATTTGCCCAGGTGGAAAGAACGTCAGATGGATCTCTTTTCTTGACTGATATAGTCGCTGCTTTACCAACCACCCTTTCAATTATTTCTATGACTTTCTTTATCTGAACAGGGCGGTCGCTCCCTAAATTGATAACGTTATAGCCATTTACCCCGACTGCTTTGATTACCCCATCAGCAGTGTCGTCGACATAAGTGAAATCTCTTTCTCCACCGTCTCCGAAAAGAGTCAGTTCTTTCCCCTCTACGATGGATTGTATGAACTTAAATATAGACATATCTGGCCGACCTGCGGGGCCATAGACTGTGAAAAACCTCAAAATCTGAGTATTCAGCCCATAAAGGTGGTGATATGTATGCGTTAGTGTCTCCGCTGCTTTTTTCGACGCTGCGTACGGTGAGAGAGTCTTGCTGGATTCACTTTCTTCTGAATAAGGCTGTTCCTTGCTTGCGCCGTACAAGCTCGAGGTGGAGGCCAGAATAAAAGATTTAACGTCATATTTGCGACAGGCCTCCAATACGTGCAAAGTCCCATTGACGTTGGCGGTCAGGTATAGCTCAGGAGTAAGAACTGATTGCCTAACTCCCGCTCTAGCGGCTAAATGTATGACTGCCTCTGCTCCCTCGAATTCAGAGGTCCAAGAAGATTTGGAATTGGATATATCATTTTCAAGCAAAGTAAACTTGTCAAATTCATTTAAACTCGATAGACGCCACAATTTCATTTTTGGATCATATGCACTATTGAGGCAGTCTATGCCTATTACAGTATGCCCTTCTGTTAGTAGGGAAGTTGCTACTCGGCTGCCTATGAATCCTGCAGCTCCTGTAACTACGTATTTAGCCATTTTTATCCTTCTCACGTTGCAGGACACCAGAATTGGTTCCAGAACATAACGCAATAATTCCAATTGTCGCCATCGCCATAACCAAAGAATCAATAGGAAACCTAAAACGCGGTATTCCCCAAAAGGGTAAGACTGTGATTGATGCGTAACCTACTATTAAAAGTAACGGCCACGTGTTTTTTAACGGATTCTTGAACAAAGCAACCAAAAATAGTGTAAAAGTAGGTACCCAAATCAATGTCATAATCCAATCACTCACGGTCCAATTATTGTCATATGGGTCTGGTCTGGCGGTCCAAAAATTCTTGAATCTGTTAACTAGTGGTTTAGGCAACAAAAACCAATTTGATTTTATTGAGTCAATAGCATGACTTCGTTTCAAAGAATCGGCTTTATATTCATCTAATTGGGCGAGTTTCGTAACTCGCTCAATTATTTCATCCTCTTTTACATATTTTCCTGCTTGAATATCAGGATGATTTAAGTTCCCGTTACTGTACATTAGAACTTGTCCGCCTTGAGTGCTATGAGGGACAAAATGGCCCAGTAAGATCAAATTGTGAACAATCCACGGGGTCAATACTAACCAAGTTAAGAGGATCAGACATGTGTATTTTATCCAGACATTCCACATTCTTAGCCTTTCGAATTTGTTCTCAAGGAAATTTGAGCCAATTAAGCAAATTAATACTCCGACAGGAACGAATATATATATAGACCTATTAAGCACCAATAATCCAAGTGAAAGACCAGTGAATACAGTGGATTTCCAGCTGCAATGTCTGGCCATCTTTATAAGAGATATAGCCAAAATAAGTACCAATACCGACGATAAAGACTCTGTAAGAAAAGCACCTGAATACCAAACGCTAGGTGGGTAGATAGTCCAGACGATCGAGGCAAGCTTGGCAAACATATCTCTCTGAGCTAGTGAGAGCACTAAGACATAGATTAAAGGGGACGCTAAGGATGAGATAACGATGTTGACTAATCTACCAACTGCGACATTTTCACCTGTGAAAATGTATACGATAGATACGAGAGCTCCTAGGAGAGGTGGCCGCTGAGAATCGCCTAAAAAATCTGCGGAGCTAATTTCTACCGCGCGTTTGTAGTAAATCCCCTCATCGCCTTCTAAGGGCCTATCTATGCCAAGAATGGCGATTTGGAAGGCCCCTCTTATAAAAAGCGCGCTTAAAAATATAATGAAGCAAAAGAGCAAGGACGAACGTTTCGGTACCCGAGCCCAGCTCTTGGCTTTTATCATGGATATCAATTAATGGGAGCTCCGACCGGCGGTTCGTAGGTACAAATCATAGATTTATTCTATTAGGTTAACGAAGCCAAAATTTGTCGTTTTAGTTCCGTGGGGCTACGGACCGGCAACTGGCACGTATAACCTTCACAGAGAAAAGCCGTGGTTTGTAAGTCAGACGGGAATCTATCCCTCAGTAGGGGAGAATCCCAAATTTTTGTTTTGGGACGAGGTGAATCAACAACAATGGTACCTGCAAATAAGCGGTTAGGTAAAAATATTTTGCCGACCATCGTCTGAAACTCAGCCGCATCTCGTTCAGAGAAGGCAACTACTGCTAGCTCTACAGGTTGAGTCAGAAAAGAATGGGCGGTGCTCCAGAAAGCACCCAACGACATTGCCGCAGATATCTTGCTCTCCGATATACGGGAAAAGGTAGATATTATAATATTTTCATATTTTCCTTGTCCTGTAATTCTGTCAATTCTTAAGAGGGCAGCGATCGCCTGAGACATTCCGCTCGGGATTACGTTGTCATAATTATTACTTGGCCGTATCACAAGGTCTGACGAACCTTGAGAAACATCATAAAACATGCTTCGGCGGCTATCCCAAAAAAGCTGAATCATGTCATCAGCAAGTGCTTCCGCTTCAACAATCCAGTCTTCATCAAATGTTATCTCATACAGGCAAAGGCAAGCGTTTAAAAGATATGAATAATCGTCTAAGAATGCACTTCCCGATGCCGTATTGTTGATATAAGACCTAGGAAGACCTTTATTAGTTTTCTTTATGTCTAGGATTGTTTTTATGTTTTGAATTGCTAATTGTTTTAGGGAATCCTCACCTGTAGCAAGATATCCTTCAGCCAACGACTGGACCATGAGGGAATTCCAAGAAACAATGTTCTTGCGGTCCTTAAACGGGCTGATCCGATTTTCCCTATGCTTACGAATTGTTTCCCTATCATCAACCCATAAAGGATCCGTCAATCTGGAAAATATCTCTTGATCTTGCAAAGCTCCAAGGTGAATTATGTTTCGACCGCCAAAATTGCCTTTTGGGGATACGTTAATCCTGCTAACTGCATCTATACCTTTGGGTTCCCCCAAAAGATCGATGATTTCATTAAAGGTCCACGTGTAGTAAATTCCCTCTTCTCCCTCCGAGTCGGCGTCTTGTGAGGAATAGAACAGGCCGTCATTACTGGTCATTTCTCTTTCAACATATCTGTAGATATCTAAAGCAACTTCTCTATAAAATTGGTTTCCGGTTGCCTGGAACGTATGAACATATAGAAGAGATAGCAATGCATTGTCATAAAGCATCTTTTCGAAATGAGGTACAAGCCATTCTTTGTCAGTAGAATATCTGTGAAAACCACCTCCCACATGATCGTATATGCCGCCTGCATACATTTTCTTCAATGAGAACTCCACCATTTCCAAAGCCTGCGAATTAGAGTTCGAGTAGTGGTATCGCAACAGAAAATCCAGTGCTAACGCTTGAGGGAATTTGATTTGATCACCAAATCCACCGAACTTCCAGTCAAACTGATTTTTCAATGTCTCATAAACGGCGTCAAGATCACTCATATCCAGTTTTGTAAGCGTCTCTTCCTTTTCACTTAATTGCTCAATGTGTCGGATTACATGCTTTCCTGAATCTTCCAATTGCTCCTTCCGGTTCTTATAGGCATCAGAAACTGCAGCAAGTATCTGCGGGAACCCCGGATGACCACCGCGACCAACGGGAGGAAAATAAGTCCCACCAAAAAACGGGATCCCCTCAGGAGTCAAGAAGACGGTTAGTGGCCAACCGCCTTGTCCTGTCATAGCTTGAACCGACGTCATATATATCTCGTCTATATCCGGCCGTTCTTCGCGGTCAACTTTAATGTTCACGAATCCTGTATTCATTTGCCTAGCTATAGTTTCATCCTCAAAACATTCTCTCTCCATAACATGACACCAGTGACAAGCACTGTAGCCTACACTCAGCAGGATAGGCAGATTACGAACCTTTGCCGTCTCAATTGCGTCATCTCCCCAGGGATACCAGTCGACAGGGTTATTGGCATGTTGAAGAAGATACGGGCTAGTTTCCCTAGCTAATCTGTTAGACATTAAACAGGCAACCTTAAAAATTTATTGGATATCATCTTCCCTCAATGATAAGTGGAAATAAAATGTAAGCATAAGGGTACGTCAATCCCGTAAATATAGTGGTCAGGGCGGCAAAAAAGCCAGTGAGGATTTAATGATTCTGACCTTTTGAAGAGTTCCCTGCATAAAAGGCTTCCTATTTTCCCAACGATGCCTGATGATGTTCCTTGAGGGTCTGCTTTAAAAGGATCTGCTTGAAAATCATTCGCCGACCAAATTTCGAAGGTGGATAACATTGTCTAAAAGAGAAGTATTCATTAACTTACAAAACCCAATCAAAGAAGAGCGTGGCACGATCCAAATGCTAATAGATTTCCCAATCGGAAGCGCACTCGTGATAACTTCAAAAAAGGGGTCCGTAAGGGGAAATCATTATCACAAAGAAGACGATCATTATTCTTATTTGGCGTCAGGGAAAATCCAATATTATTATCGCGCGGCAGGCAGCAAAGATGAGCCCTCAATAGAAATTATCGAGCCTGGCCAAATGTTCTACAGTCCTCCAATGGTCGAACACACTATGAAGTTCTTAGAAGATTCTACTTTCTACGTATTCGCCAAGAGAAATCGAGATCAAGAAAGTTATGAAGCTGACGTGGTGAGAATACATCTTGCCTGATTTACTCGACCAAAAAATTATTAATGCCAAGACAATTTGCCGCCTATGTGAAGGCAATAACTTAGACTCAGTACTTGATCTAACGCCGACCCCATTGGCTAATGAATTTGTCACTTCAGATCTAATTAAAATCGACCAACCTACTTTTCCTCTCGGCTTGTCGTTGTGTGAAGACTGCAGCCACGTACAACTCAAGCATGTTGTTAATCGAAACGCCATGTTTACCGACTATGTATATGTTTCCGGAACATCCAAGGTATTTGTCGAACATTTCAAGAACTATGCGAAGCAAGTACTAGATACATTCAAACCGGAGAAGCACTCACTTGTCATCGACATAGGTAGCAATGATGGGACATTACTGAAGTTCTTTCAGGACGCTGAATACAAAGTATTAGGTGTCGATCCTGCGGAAAATATAGCCAAGCTAGCAAATGATTCTGGAATAGAAACCCTAATCGATTTTTTTGATTCCAAACTGGCTGAAGAGATAATGATTGACAGAGGTAGGGCGGAAGTGATTTTGGCAAACAATGTTTTCGCTCATATAGACAACTTGTCAGATGTAACTGTAGGAATTAGGGACCTATTAACAGAAGATGGCATATTTATTTTCGAAGTTTCTTATTTGAAAGACGTTGTAGAAAAAAACCTATTTGACACTATCTATCATGAACATCTTTCCTATCACTCTCTAAAACCTTTGACAAAATTTTTTCATAGACATGGTATGAAAATTATCGATGCCAGAGAGGTGTCTAGCCATGGAGGATCGTTAAGGGTAACTGTTCAAAAGGCGAGCGGGAAAAAGGCTGTTAGAGATACTGTGGCCGAACTACTACATGCTGAAAGTGAGCTCGGCTTGCACAAAAAGCAATCCATCGTTTCCTTAGCAGATAAAATTGATGTTCTCAAGAATGAGCTTTCACAACTATTGGAGGAAATTAAATCAAAAGGTATGACAATTGCTGGTTATGGCGCCCCGGCTAAAGCCACTACTTTGCTTTATGAATTTGGACTAGCTCCCTATCTTGAATACATAATAGATGACAGTCCGTTAAAGCAGAACCTGTTCACCCCCGGTAATCACATCCCAGTGT
>ERZ651768.1423-NODE-1423-length-17518-cov-24.631787_pt1 | contig 17518 bp, 14 predicted proteins | sample MGYA00514754_ERZ651768 | MGnify/ENA metagenome assembly ERZ651768
CACAGCATCATGTAATATTATTTGGTGTTAATGTAAAACCTAGTGTATCAAAATCTCGTGTCATTGAATCATGCAATGAGGTTGAAAGGGATTTGGTATCAGTATTTAATAAATTTGAAGTGGATATTAAAATATCCCAGATTCATCAGTACGCCTAACCTTACCAGATTACTAATCAATAATATCTAATCCTCGCATATTCTTAATTACTGCACCTGTGAATGATTCTGTTGTACCATTGATTTCGATAACGCATTCACCATTCTTTTTTAAATTTGTAAATAATCCTTGACGGACTTGACCGGCATCCTGAAAAGTGATTTGTTCATTGCTATGGATACAATGAGGAATCCAGTATTTATTGATGTCAAAGGATTCTGAATTTTCATTAAGCTCATTTAACAGTATTTCTAAATGGTTTAGTATAGCTGCAAGTAAACGCTCCCGTTGAATGAAATCACCAACTTCTAGATATAGTGAAGTAGCCAAGTGAGAAATATCATTTTCAAAATCATCAGCCATTTCGTTTACATTGATACCAATACCAATTACAACCCATTTAATACTCTTGCCCTGGATTCTGCTCTCACAGAGTATACCGCCAAGCTTTTTACCTTTAGCCATGATATCATTGGGCCATTTTAACCCCCCATCTATGTGCATATCCTGAAATGCCCTTATGATAGCAACGCCGCTTAAAAGAGAAAATAAACCAGACATTGATCCTGATAAATTATTAGGCTGAATAACTACTGAAAATGTAAGGCTACGGTCCGCATTGGATTGCCATTTTGTACCATTTCTGCCTTTTCCACATAGCTGTCTATCAGTGATAATTACAGTGCCGGGTTTAACCCCCTCATCGATCATTTCCCAAGCTTCTTCATTTGTTGAGTCCAGCTGTGTATAATATTCGATTACTTGCCCCAGTATTTTCGTATGAAGATTTGCCTGTACAAGATTTGTGAATATCATGATCTAAATAAAAATTAAAAGTAATTGTACATAGGTAAGGATCATACCCATAAATGAGCCAACTAAAACCTGCGATATATTGTGTGCTTTTAATACAACTCTGGCACTTGCTACCAATACCAGAATAAACCCCATTATTAACGGGGATTGTTCACCGTTCACCCATAATGCAGCTATAAGACCAGCAACTCCCATAGTGTGAATAGAAATTTTCCAATAACGAGTGATTAGAATAATTATTGCTGTGTTGGTAATAAAGCAAAACATCAGTCCTCTTACGATAGCATCCGCATTTTGCAGGGTAAGTACTATAAAACCTATAGTAGCATAAAGAACCCCCAAACTTAGAGGCATAATACGCTGTTTGCGTATACTCGCATCCAGATCTGATATAATCCCATATCTTTGTAATACAATGATTGTAATAATGGGGAAGAGATTTGAAAAAAGGAAGCAGGTTATCAGAATTCCATCTGCGTTGGAATGTATTATAGGGTTATCATAGATCAGTATTATATAAACAAGGAAAGATATAATCATTGGATGAAAAATGATGGATAATAATTTTGCCAGCTGGATCAAATTGTGTTTTAGTAGTTTGATTGATATTCGCCAAAAACATCCCTGAATTGATCAGAAATTTCACCAAGGGTACAACGAGATCGCACACATTCAATTATGGCAGGAATTAGGTTGCTCGATCCGGTAGCAGTTTTATGCAAGGTTTTCAAATTTTTCCCTACTAATTCATTATTTCGTGAAGATTTAAAATCTTGCAATCTTTTTAACTGAAGGGCTATTGCCTTTTCATTTATGCTTAATGTATTATAAACATCATTTTCATCAGTCTTGAATTCATTCACTCCAACAATAATTTTATTTTTTTTATCGATTGAATCCTGATGCTCAGATGCACTTCGTGCGATTTCATTTTGTGTCCAACCAGATTCTATGGCTGCTATTGCACCACCCTTATTTTCAACTTCATTGATTATGGCATTTGCATCTGCTTCTATAGAATCTGTTAATGTTTCGATTGCATAACTGCCACCAAAAGGATCAGGGTAGTCAACCAATCCTGATTCATAAGCAATAATCTGTTGCGTTCTTAGGGCCAGCCTTGCTGACTCATTGGTTGGTAAAGATAGCGCTTCATCACGACTATTTGTATGCAATGATTGTGCACCACCTAATACTGCTGACAACGCTTGAATGGTTGTACGAACAATGTTATTATCAATTTGTTGAGCAGTTAATGTTGATCCTCCAGTTTGTACATGGAAGCGACAAAACATCGCTTTTTCATTTGTTACATTAAATTGTTCTTTCATGATTTTTGCCCACATACGTCTCGCCGCCCGGAATTTAGCAACCTCGATTAATAGATCATTATGGGCATTGAAGAAAAATGATATTCTGCTTGCGAATTGATTGGGATCCAGACCTTTAGCTATTGCTGCTGCTACGTAAGAAATCCCGTTTGCTAATGTAAATGCTAATTCCTGAGCAGCAGTTGAACCAGCTTCCCGGATGTGATAGCCGGAGATAGAGATGGTGTTCCAATACGGAGCATGTGTAGTGCAAAATTCCAAAAGGTCAGTAACCATTCGCATGGATGGTTTGGGTGGGTATATGTATGTGCCGCGAGCGATGTATTCTTTTAAAATATCATTTTGAACTGTACCCTTCAATTTTTCTGCAGGCACACCTTGGTTTTCAGCAGCAACTAAATATAATGCGAATAAAATCGGAGCCGTAGCATTGATGGTCATTGATGTTGAAACTTCATTTAATTCAATCCCATTAAAAAGGATATCCATATCTTGAATGGATGTTATGGGAACGCCAACTTTACCAACTTCACCTACTGCCATGGGATGGTCAGAATCGTATCCAATTTGTGTTGGCAGATCAAATGCTACAGACAGACCAGTTACACCCTGTTCCAAAAGATATTTATAGCGCTTGTTTGATTCTTCAGCCGAAGAAAAACCTGCATACTGACGTATCGACCATGGTTTATCTCGGTACATATCGGGGTACAAGCCCCTGGTAAATGGAAATTCGCCTGGGTTTTCTTTCATTTTAATCGGCGTTCTTTTTTAATGGTTTGGTACGCATTATTGACTGATTTAAATTTTTCTTCAGCTAATTTTTGAAGGTCGTACCCAAGATGTGATACTTTATCTGGATGGTATTTATTCGCCATTTTACGGTATCCTTTTTTTACATCTCCATCATTACAAGATGGATCAAGTTCTAAAATCTTATAAGCTGAAATCTTATCTTTTATGAACATGGCTTTGATACTCTCAAAATCATTATCATTGACGTTTAGATAACTTGCGATGGTATGGATAACTTTTATTTCATCGATGTGAATATGATTATCAGCGTTGGAAAGGCCAAACAAGATATGTACAAGTTCTATTCTGCTGGGGTGGTCCATGGACCGCTGGATTTGACGGCAAACGTCCCGTAATGGATAATCTTGTTTAAGAATATCTTTAAAGAGTATCATTAAATTTTGTACATCACTTGTACTGAATTCTTGCTTAAGGAAGTCCTTTACATAAAGCAGTTCGGATCGCAATAATTGATTATCTGCTTTCATTACCTTGGCAAATAAAACTAGCATAGATACTATAAAATCACCCGGTTGTGTTTTCGGATAACCAGTTTGTCTCTGCGTATATTGGCGACCTCCTTGTTGTTCTGACATAGAGGCCCAAGCATAGCCAAGTATGCCGCCAATTGGGCCACCAAGGACCCATCCAAGGCCACCCCAAAGAAGTTTTTTATTTATACTCACTGTGGTTTATTTATATCAAATCGTTCCCTTTGTAAAGAAAAACTACATAATAACCTAATTGTGAAAAAGTTATATTCAGGTATGAACTTACCAATAAAGACAAGAGCTGCACTATTTTGGAGGGGCCTATTCTTTGGTACTAATAATACTGGTGCACCATTGGCTCTCGATAAAAATATTCCTGAATTAGGCAGTGTTTTATTTCTTCTCCCTGAAGCGGAACATTATACCCGTGTAGTGAGAATATTTTTACAATCAATACAAAATGCCCTAGGTCCTTTTCCCGTTATGAAAATTGAATATGCATTGGCCAAAAAAAGCCGTATTTCTTATGGATCATTGATAAAAGAACCCTTTATAGTCTATTCATCCAGTGATCTTAATTATTGGGGCTTACCAAAAAAAAAGTTACTAAATAAATGCAGTGGCTTAAATATCAATGCAGCAATCGATTTAAATCCGGATTTTAACCCAATAGCTGTAACCCTAATGCAAGTTGCAAGGGCAGAGGTGAAGATTGGTTATTACTCAAGAAAAAAAGAACAATATTATAATATATTGATTGATCGCAAGAAAACGGATTTTCTAGAACGGGGTAATCGTTATATAATTCAGTTATTAGGGTTGAATTGATTTTAAATTTTTTATAACAAATTATTGCCACCACACAGACCCCCGATTAACTTAACGCCCGATTTTAGTAGAGATTATTGATGTTAGAAGGAATTATCTGTCCAAACTGTGGTGCAAACATTAACGAAATGGATCTTCGTGTAAAACTCGCTTGCACAAATTGTAAGAAAGATCTTAAGGATCGTAGTTATCTTGATTTTCTTGAATACCTTATGACTAACGGAATCGTAGAAAATCTCGACTTTTTTGATACAGCTGTTTACAGTGAGGATATTGAACGGTTTGATCATGAAGATGAAGATGATGTAGAGATCACGGAGCATGAAAAAAGAAAAGACACTTTCAATCTATACGAAAATGAAATGGTCAAACAACAAGAGGAAGAAGAAGAATTAAACTATAAAGATTTTGAGGGTCTTGATGAAGATTGGGAAGATTTTAATAGTACATAAGTCATTATTTGGAGTAACATAATGGAAGAAAAGAAAAAAGTTCAGCAAATAAATATTGAGTTGGATGAAAATGTCAGTAGCGGTGAATATGCCAATTTTGTTGTAGTAACACATTCACCAGCTGAAATAGTGATGGATTTTACTAGATTGCTACCTGGCGTAGCAAAAGCTAAAGTGCATTCTAGAATCATCATGGCGCCACCCCATGCAAAAGCCTATTTAATGGCATTAACTGATAATATAGAGAAATTTGAATCCAAGTATGGTGAAATTAAGTCACCAGGTCAGGAAGGATTTACAGATTTTGGAGTAAAGCCTCCGGAAGGTTCGCTTCCGAACTGATCTATAACACCTGATTAATTTTAACTGTACCGTACCCAGGTACGGCCCCTTTTTAATTCACGCATTTTCAGGAATACCCATAAAGTAATTATCAGCCAGGCCATCCCATATCCAAATAATCCACCAAACAACACATCGCCAGGATAATGTACACCCACGTATACCCGGCTTAATGCTACTGAAAAAGCCAGGAATAATAAGGGCTTTTTCCATTGGTCATAGAAATAAGATAGGATCGTTGTCCCTACGAATATGTTTGCTGCGTGAGCAGATACAAATCCATATCTCCCACCCTTAGGAACCAATAGATTTACTGTATCCCCTAACGCATGCGAAGGCCTCAGGCGGCCAATTGCTGGTTTAATGATTTCGACTACCGTTTTATCAGTAGCAATTGCAGCAATTAATAACAGCACCGCAGCAATTTTTCCTCTTTTACCACCGCGAACAATCAGCGCTACTAGACCAATGAGCGCTGGTATAGCCCAAAGATGTTCATTTGTTATAGTTGTAAAAAACAGGTCAAATATTGGATTCGATAATGTATCATTAATGAAGTATAATATGCTGCGATCAATTTGATCCAACCAATCAAGAAAGTTGTCCATGAATTAGTTAATTATTTCCCTTTTTGTATAGTATTTAGGTGGTTTTTTCCGTGTTCGTCAAAATATAGTTCTACAAATTGATTTAATAGTATGGAAACTAACCCTGGCTCTGATTTATCCATGGTTTGTTTGCTCTTCATGGCTGCGACAATAATTTGCTGGAGTAATAAGGTCTGATCTACATATTGTTGTCTTCCAGGTTCATTATTTTGCTTTGGTTTGATGCGTTGTGCTAGAAAATAATCGGCTATGATAGATTGGATAAAGGTTGCGTGTTCTTCCTTTGTATTTATCCACCTGACCAATTGATTCATATTTTGAGCACTGGATTCATCATTTGTTAATTGGTCTATTTGTTTCATGGCTTTTTCAATCGTAGTAACGTGTTCTCTTATTTGTATAATACGAACTGCGTCATCGTAAATACCGCAAGGTACTTGGCAGTGAGCGGTCATAATGTTTAAACCAAACGCTATGATGGTGATGGGAATCGCAATAATATTTCTGATTTTCATGATCGTTAATTCTCCTTTGAATTATATGTTTATTTAATTCGTAGAAATTAAAACCAGTAGATTTTAATTCCCTATGATCTTCATGAATTAAAAAGTACTTGACGTCGATTAGGTAGGCGATTAACTTGTCTTGAGAATTCTAGCAGGGCGGTCGATTTATTAGTCTGGCAGCTTCCCCCGTTTCTAGACTTTGAGGCAGTCCTGCTTTAGCTTTCAATAAATAAAAAGTCCGGATGTTCTCATCCGGACTTTTTATTTCTCCAAAATACGATTATCGCGTCTAGAACTTTGCTTGGAGACGGAACATTATTACCCTGCCTAACTGTGGCCCGCCTTGGATTTCCGTATGCATGTGATCAAGCAGGTTGTTCAAGGTTAACATTGCAGTTAGGTTATCGTTGATTTCATAGTCAGTATGCAGATCAAAAATATTATAGGAATTGATATTCCCGTAGTATATCCCTGATGACCATGGAAAGCCATCAACATGGCGAAAATTTAATGAAAAGGAATAAGGTTTATCTTGCGGTTCATATTGTATTTTAAAGCCACCTTTATTTTTAGGAGCATTAATAGGATCTTTTGAATTAGTAACCGGATTCAAGAAGTCTGAGACATTCAAATAGGAATAATGAAGATCAAACGAAAGGCTTCTAGTGATAAAATATGTTATACTGGCGTCCAACCCGCTAACATCAACTACCCCATAATTCAAATAGCCAACGACCACTGGAGGGGCTAGACCCTTTATTGTATCCATCGCTGTAACCCCTACAATTTCATCACGCCATTTATCAAAGGATATATCATAATCTTCTTGGTCAGCAATAATATTATCATCTGCTATATCTACTACATTATTTATAATACCATCACCATCCCAATCAGATTCCAAGGTATATTTATTTATCACGATTGGCGTAATAAAGGTGGGTCTGCTAATGAAATTGCTAAAATGATTTGTATAGATATCCAATGTGCCAAACATTCTTTTGTTCAAACGACCTTTCCAGCCAAATTCCCAGGTATTAATAACTTCAGCATCAATTTCAGGTAGGTCCGTTGTTGTATAATTATAAAATCCCTTTATTTTTGGATCTACAGATGGGTAAAAAAGCACATGCTGTGACGTATCGATCGGTCCATATTTAAACGTATTTACATCATAATAATATGGCTGGTTATTTTCTGCTCTTGGGTAAACATACCCGCCATCAGCTCCTCTAGCGTATACTTTAAAAATGCTGACCCGAGCGACAAAAATATCAAGAAAAAGCGCTTGATTAGTTGGTGTATTGAAAGCCTGGGCCCAGGTAAGACGAAATGTTTGGTTATCCTTTGGCCGGTAAATTAATCCAACTTTTGGTGATATTTGCAATCCTTCAGTTTTATCAAAATCAAATTTCCAATTTAGAAAGTTTATGTTCCTTCCTATCTCATTATCAAAGGTCACCATATCAGTCAGACGATCGTGGGCATCCCATCGTGTTGCCTGCACAATTTCAAATTTATCTGATAATTTCCAATTCACCTGGTAATAAGCACCTACTTCATTTACTATGCGTCTATTATCCTCATCTGGTTCATCAATACCTTCATCTATCAAGCCATCGCCATCATTATCTATACCATCTTTTATTGCACCGAATACATTATCAATAGGTTCACCGTTTTCATTTGTTTCAATGGCTGCCCAGCTATTATATCTTTCTCCTATATCATACCAGGTGTTATCATTTTGATCGCCAAAAGTATCTGGTGAACCTGCTTCGCCATCACCATCGCTATCGCGCCTATCTGATCCACTATTATCCCGCAATATGGTGCCTCGAGTATCAGGCATAGTCATAAAGTAATCGATGCCCCATACAAAGCGCAATTTGCCATTAAAAAATTCGTTGGCCTGTTGTAGTTGTGTACTAAGTTGTTTTGATCGATCATAGATCGTACCGCCAGTAGCTAGGTTTCTTGTTGGTGAGTAGGCCAGAGGATACTTGGAATTATAATCCCCGGAATAACTGGTATTCAGGTAACTTTGCAAATACCAGCTCTTATACATTATCCGACCATGAATATAACGGTAAACCCAGCCATCGGCCATGTATCTAGCAATACCGGTAATATTAATATTCCGAGCTTTAGCATACCCTTGGGAAACGCTGACAGTTAAATCGGGGTTAATTTCCCAATCGGCCCTAATATCATAACGAAAATTTTCAACGTCAAAATCAGGGTAATCATCAAGTCCATCACCATTCGCATCTTTTATAACTGTAGTTAATCCACCATAATTCATTTTGAAATCATCAACACCATCAAATATGCCATCGCCATTGGTATCAAAAACCAATTTACCATCTGCAGTATATGTATACTCTCCAAAACCATAGCCAGGCGCAGTGCTGCCGATCCGGTCAGTAAAGCCAGTGCCTCGTTCATCCTGTTCATCGATTTCACCATCCCCATCATTATCAACCCCGTCATACCAGGCTTCCGCTAGGTCATCGATTCCTTCATCAATTGATTCATCAATTTGACCATCAAAATTATTATCGATACCATCTGCATATTTTTTACCAATTCTATCTTCAGTAACTCCCCAAAGGACTATACCATTTTCTAAGGTATAGCGGTGGAAGGGGTCACTGGCTGCTGTGGCAACCATATCTTCTGTTATTACTGGTGAACCGCCTTCCCCATTAGGGAATGTACCATCTATCCCATCAGTAAATCGGCGACCCACAAAGGTTGGATCAGAATCGGGCCAATAATCCAGCATTTCTTCTGTGAAATACGGATTTCCAAATTCACCATTTACTCCGCCTTCATCTATACCATTTTTCAGTAAATGCGGACGGCCAAGGAATGCAGGATCGTGACCTTCATACTCATCACCATTATAATGGTGCCAGTCCTCACCCCGTAAAACTACCGTTGAAACCTTAAAACCAAAGTTACCCAATTTTAATCCGCCCAAACGCAAATCTTTAAAGTTAGTAGCATGACGCATGGTATATTTTTGCATCGGATCAGTATCTTTTTGCGATAAAGAACCGCCTTGAATATTGATAGTTGTTCCGGCAGCATCGAGCGGTGAACTGGTGATGATATTTAGAACACCCGTATATGCATTAGGACCATATAATGCCGACGAAGGGCCTAAAACGACTTCAATTTGTTCCACATCCTCAAATGAAACGGGTATAACATTGTAAGCAATAAGACGCAAAGACGGTACGTTGGCCATTCTGCCATCAGTAAGCGTTAAGAGTCTTGAGCTGAAGGAAGTATTAAATCCCCGGGCGCTCAAATTATAACTGTCGATGCCTGATTGAGTGAACTCAACACCCTTCACTGTTTTCATGTAATCACCAAGATTGGTATTGCTTTCGCGGCGAATATCCTTTTTAGTTATGACACTAATCGCAGCCGGCGCATCCTCGACCCGTTCACGTTTCCGAGAGGCTGTGACAACGTATGTCTGCATCTGAATTACCTCTTTTAACAGTGAGAAATCCGCAATTAATTCTTGTTCTGACTCAATAGTAATAGGTTTTTCTTGTTGTTCGTAACCAATATAGGTCACCTTTAAAACATGATCACCCACTGGAACATTATTGATCAGATAGCCCCCTTCAACATCTGTTGCCGCACCCATGGTAGTACCATCAATAACAATATTTGCACCAATAAGTGGATCACCACTGTCTTGATCTAAAATTTTACCCTTAATAGAACCTGTTTGGGCGAATATCCATGATGAACATAATAAAATGAATGTTAGGGAATTTTTCATAATTCTATCCTAAAAAGAAAGGCAGCTCTAACGAGTTAGAGCTGCCTTTTCATTAGTTTAACAATTCCTGAAAATGAAATTATTTCAATAAAGTCATTTTCTTTATGGCATTGTATTTACCTGCTTTGACGCGGTAAAAGTACATGCCGCTAGTAAGCTGCTTTCCATTCTGGTCGCGACCATCAAAGTTAACGACATGGTGGCCAGCGCTAAGATCACCTGAGTGTAAGGTAGCTACTTTTTGTCCCATTATATTCCAAACTGTGATTTTGGTAGAAGCTGCTTCAGGCAGATCCACTGCAATCTGTGTTGTTGGGTTAAATGGGTTCGGGAAATTATCATAAAGCGCGAACTTTTTGGGAATCATTGATTCATCTGGATCTACATCAACGCCAGCTGCAGTATTTACCCAATATGCGTTTACTTCAAGATGCTGATTGCGTGGTATGCAAACGTTTCCAACCTGAAATACCAGACGCCCATTAGTGCCGTCGTAGTCATGATCAGAATCGTTCACATTTACACCAGCTCCCGCCAGTGCCCCTAAAGCGTATGCACCAGTTGCCGCGCCTGTCTGAGTTAATGCATCGACAGTTCCAACTCCACCTGTTAGCAATGTAGTAAGAGTTGCACCGGCATAATCACCTACCACAGGTCCTAGGACTGGAGCCAGAGCAGATTGACCTAATGCTACACATAATCCTTGCATACCTAAGTTAGCTAATGAATCTGCTGTCATTACCAAGGCTGATACTTGGTCAAGCCCTAGCTGCATATAGTAGACTATGAATGGATGCGTATCGGGTACGCCATCTCCATCTGTGTCGACTAATATTGCTGGGTCAGAAAATTGACCATACGCAGTGGCCAAAGCGCTGGCTGCGGCCAAGAAATTAAAGGTAAAGTAATATCCTGTAAATTGGAAAGGTTCATCGGCAACATCATCATCGGTACCTGGAACACCGTCTGCTCCTGAACCAAATAGTCCGCCATCAGCACCTGCAGGATCAAATATATAACCCCATTCCAGCCCATCTTCGGTTAATGATGGCGGTGGGATAACTCCATCTGGCGTACCATCCCCATCCAAATCAGCGCCTGTTCCGCCAATGATTGGATAATCTCCTACATTTAAACCAAGGGTTGGAAAAGTTGCCGCAAGGGCTGGGACAGTTGAATTGTCACCAAATGCAGCCGCAAGACCTAGGTGACCATTAAATTCACCTTGTTCATCAACGCCAGCGGTTGATTCCACACCATCTACCTGTTCCCAAAAAAATTCTGCTGATTCTATAAATGAAAAATCAGCGTTATAGTGGGATATCCATCTACCCCATGTTTCATGGTTGGTACCAGGGCCAAAATCTACACCATATGTCTCACCTCCCAAAAAATTTGGTGGATACATGTTGTTGACGAATATTCCAGATGTTACGAAACCAAAGCCATAGGTTGCTGTTAATGCAGTTTGATCTACAACCGGGTCGCCACCGCTTGCCCATGTTGCATTATCAGTGATAGCGGGAATGGTAACTTGGGTCTCACAATTCGATGTTGAAAGGCTTGGATAGGTTCCACTGATTGTCATATTTCCATCCTCATAAACATCTGTATTGAGCGAGATACCAAAGGCCCCAAGCAACGCTGGATTTACTAGCGGTACCACAACTGGGCCAACACTATCTCCGACTGCATAATGTGCTATAACAGACGAAAATTGCGGGCTCTCAGAACTGGGCCAGTGAATTTCAAGGTCATAACTGCCGTCCATTTGGTCAGCCTCACTGTTACTCAATTCACGGACTATATAATAGTATACATTGTATACACCAACCAAATCATAGTTTCCTGCCATTTGAGCAAAACCTATATCAGGTAACACAATGGCTCCTATGAGGGCCAGATTTAATAGCGAATTTCTTATCATTCGAACCTCCTCTTTGTTATTTACAATAACCTCAATCAAGTAATATGGATTGATGTGGAAAACACAAGTCCAATACTTGCTTTACCAAAACTATTACAGTATTACGCTAGGGGCAAATATTATTTTTATTTTGTGATTTGGCTCAAATAATAAAGAATAAGGTATTATTTTTTATTATATCGGTTTGCAATAAGTCTTATCAGGCTCCATAATAGAATCAGGCTACCAATAATAAATAATACATTTGCGAGTATTATTCTATTACTTAAAAGTAAAACTGTCTGGATAGGATTCATTAATTGTTATGAATGAATTTACATTTCAAAATAAATTCCTTCAATGTTATGGGGGAAATAAATAAACTATTTTTAAATTACTTTTCCAGGCGATAGGAATTAAACCAGACAAATTATAATTTGTCAATAACTGCAATGAAAAAACTAATAAGTATAGCAATATGAAACTTGGTGTTCTTGTAAAACAGGTGCCGGGCAGTGAGTCGGCACTGCGTATAGCACCCAGCAATACCTGGATAGAAGATGCTGCTGCCCTCTTTGAAATGAACGAAAGTGATAATTATGCCCTGGAAGAAGCACTGCAGATTAAGGAATCCCTGGGTAATGATTCAGAAGTAGTGGTAGTTAGCATGGGTCCAGAACGGGTTCAAAAAGTCATCCGTGAAGCATTATCAAAAGGTGCCGATCGTGGTATCCATATTAATGAAATGCCTGAAATCAAATCTGATCCATTCGCAACAGCACAAGTATTTGCAAATGTTATCAAAGATGAAAACTTTGATCTTATCTTTTCCGGTCTGCAATCTGATGATGTGGGTTCAGGTCAAACTGGTGTAATCTTAGGAGAAATGCTGGGCATGGCCACGGCAACGCTGGTCATGGCTACGGAAATCCAGGAAGGATCAATCAAGGTAAAACGAGAACTGGAATCAGGCTGGTTTCAATGGGTTTCCATGTCGACCCCGGCCAGTATTACTATACAATCTGGTATCAATCAGCCGCGGTATCCATCGTTGAAAGGAATCATGGGGGCCAAGAAGAAAGAAATAAAAGTTGTGGACCAGAGTACAATCGCTGCGCCAGAAAAACAGCAGTCTTTCGCGAATATTTATTTGCCAACTGCGGATAAGAAAACTGAGATGATAGAAGGCAATATAGACCAGATGGTATCCCGGTTAGTCGATGTATTAAAAACGGAAATAAAAGTTCTTTAGGATGCAATAATGGATATTCTTGTTGTATTAGAAAATAATAATGGAGCCATTCACCGCATGAGTCTTGAGGCTATCGTTGCCGCTCAGAAACTTGCAGATGAACAAAATCTCAGCAATGCTATACTAGCTATAGGTGCAGATACAAGCGCTTTGGCAAATGCTGCAGCAAATTACAATACAGGTGAAGTGTTAACTGCAGAGCATAATTTACTCAGTATATATAACTCTGATGGTTATGCAGCAGCAGTTAAACAGGTGATCGATCAAGAAAAGCCCAGTTATGTATTCTTTGGCCATACCTATATGGTAAGAGATTATGTACCAAAGATTAGTGCCCAGCTGCAGCGCCCATTTTTATGCGATGTAATTACCCTCAATAACACAAATGGCCTTACCTTTGCGAAACAAGCATTTAATGCAAAGCTTGCTGTTGATCTTGGTGTTGCATCTGAAGGAACGGTTTTAGTGAGCTTTCAATCTGCAGCATTCAATGCGGATCTGATTTCATCCGGATCAGCCGAGATTCGAGAAGTTGCAGTTGAACTGAATGAAGGTATGATAAAAACAACAGCAGAGGAACCATTTCAAGAAGAGGCAGGTGGTGTAGATCTAACCGCGGCAGAAATTATCATTTCGATAGGCCGGGGTATCGGCAAGGAAGAAAACTTGCCTATCGCTGAAGCATTGGCCCAGGCTATTGGTGGAGAAATCAGTTCTTCCCGACCCGTGGTAGACTCGGGTTGGCTGCCTTCGTTCCGACAAATAGGAAGTTCAGGACAGACTGTATCACCAAAACTTTATTTTGCTTTGGGCATTTCTGGCGCAATCCAGCATGTTGTGGGTATGAAAGGTTCCAAAAATATTGTAGCCATTAATAAAGATGGTGAAGCACCGATTTTTGAATTGGCTGACTACGGAGTGGTTGGAGATCTATTAGAGATCGTGCCCAAACTCACGGAAGCGATTCTGGCTGTAAAAAACTGATGCCTGAACGAGAAATCCTTGATCTGGATGTTCTTTTTGTAGGTGCTGGACCAGCTAGCTTGGCCGGTGCGATCCAACTAAAAAGGCTTTTTAATGAATCAGGTTGTGAAGCCAGCATTGCCGTTTTAGAAAAAGCGAGTGAGGTCGGAGCCCATTCTTTATCAGGTGCAATCTTTGACCCCAGATCTCTTAATGAACTATTTCCTGATTACAAAGACCGCAATGTTCCTTTTGAAGCAGAGGTAATAGAGGAACATATGTATTATTTGATGAAGGGGAAGAAACTTTCGTTTCCATATGTACCACCCTCTATGCGCCACCATGGCTGTTATGTAACATCTCTAGGGAAGTTCACACGCTGGCTCGGTGACCGCGCGGAAGAGGAAGGGGTTGACATTTTCTGCGGATTTTCTGGGACTGATTTTATTTATGATGATGATAAAGTGATTGGTGTTAAAACAGGTGACCGAGGTATCGATAAAGATGGAGAGCGCAAACCGCATTTCGAGCCGGGGGCGGATATCCATGCCAAAGTAGTGGTCCTGGGCGAAGGCACGCGAGGGAGCCTAACTAAAAAGCTGATCCAAAAATTCAACCTTATGGAAGACCGCAATCCACAGGTATGGGCTATTGGCGTGAAAGAACTCTGGCAGATGCCAAGCGGTACAGTAACACCTGGATATGTAGCGCATACCATGGGCTTTCCACTGGGCCATGATATATTTGGCGGTGCCTTTATATATGGTATGCAGAATGATATTCTAGATCTAGGACTTGTGGTTGGTCTGGATTATCAGAACCCTGGAGTGGATGCGCAGCATGAATTGCAAAGATTAAAGACACATCCTTGGATTCGCTCATTACTGGCTGATGGTGAAATAATTGCCTATGGTGCGAAATCGCTTCCCGAAGGCGGCTGGTACTCACTACCGAAGCTGACTGTGGATGGTGCCATGCTGATCGGTGATTCTGCCGGATTCCTTAATGGCCAGCGCCTTAAGGGAATCCATCTGGCAATGAAGTCTGGCATGCTGGCCGCCGAAACGATTTCAGAAAGTTTTGCTGCGGATAATTTTAGTGCCGCATCTCTCGCTTCCTTTACAGATAAAGTGAATTCAAGCTGGCTTAAGAATGAACTCTGGAAAGTACGGAATTTCCATCAGGGCTTCGATCGTGGCCTGCTTGGTGGACTTATCAATTCTGTCCTCGGCTTGTTTACCGGCGGCCGTGGGTGGGGTATAAAAGATCGCCTGCCAAGCCACCATGGACATGAACTCATGCAAAAAGGTACAGCTGAAGATCGGTATGCCGATTTGGAATTCGATGGGAAATATCTATTTGATAAAGTAACAGATGTGTATTACTCAGCCACAGCACATGAGGAAGATCAGATTCCGCATTTGCATGTTCAAGATATGGATATCTGTATTACAAAATGCACAGAAGAATACAGTAACCCCTGTGAAAAATTCTGCCCTGCTGATGTGTATGAAATGGTTCAGGACGGCGATGATAAAAGGTTACAAATTAATTTCTCTAACTGCGTACACTGTAAAACTTGTGATATTATGGACCCATATCAGATCATTGACTGGGTCCCTCCAGAGGGTGGTGATGGCCCTGGTTGGGCTAATTTGTAGTATACTTTCTAAGTATAGTTCTCAAAAAGCATAAACTATCCAAGCAAATTATAATTTGATTCATTCACTACTTTCAGTTTTTTTCCTTCATACCATTAATATATAGTATATACATAGAGAAATAATTAAGGGTACTTAACTTCGACGCCTTTATAGGATAAGAATTTTGTTTAACAGTAACAATAGAGAATTATATCTCATTTTTATGCTTTGCAGCACCATATGTGTTGCAGAAAAACTGGATAATATTAATCCAAATCAGTTACGCTTCCGGGAAATGGTAGCTACAAGGACCAGTGCGCCGCCAATTATTGATGGTATTATCGATGATAAAGTTTGGGAAGATGCAATAATCGAAAATGAATTTGTGCAATTTGAACCATATAATTTGGCAGCGCCATCCGAAAGAACTGAAGCACGGTTAATGTATGATAATGATTATGTGTATATCGCAGTCAATAATTATGATACTGAACCAGAAAAAATAACTGGAAGACTAAGCAGGAGAGACCGCTGGATGGAAGCTTTTGGACCTCATTCAGATTGGGTAGGCGTTGCCTTTGATTCAAACAATGATGACCGCACTGGTTATTGGTTTGCCGTGAATCCAGCTGGATCAAGGATGGATGTATATGTTTCTGGTGAGGGCATGGAAGCATTCGATAGCAGCTGGGACGTAGTTTGGGAATATAAAACGGTCCGACACGATAAAGGTTGGTCTGTAGAAATGAAAATACCTGTTAGTGTATTTCAATTTGATGCAAATAAAAATGAAGATTGGGGCTTTCAGATTTCTAGGCACATTTATCGTTTACAGGAAGAGGTGCATTGGCCAGGTAGGGCAAAGGGCGTCAGTGGTTTTGTACCTTATTATGGAATATTAAAAGGAATAGACAATATTCCCTCACCAAAAAAAGTTGAAATATTACCGTATGTTTTAAGTGGGAATAATGATGAATCAAATGTTAGCTCTATGGGGATCGATCTGAAATATGGAATAAGTGCACAATCATCGCTGAACCTGACCATTAACCCAGATTTTGGTCAGGTAGAAGCTGATCCATCTATTTTAAATCTCACTGCATTTGAAACGCAATTTGAGGAAAAGCGTCCCTTTTTTATTGAAGGTGGTTCATTTTTTAAGAATCGGTACCAATTATTCCATTCCCGGCGTATTGGTGAAACACCGGGTGTACTAGTCCCGGAAGAAAGTGTGATCATTGAAAGACCAAATTCGACCACAATTTTAGGAGCAGGAAAAATATTAGGTGAAACAGCAGGCGGTACAAAATACGGTATTATTGAGGCAGTAACTGATGAAGAATTTGGCGTGTGGGAATACGAAGGCAGTGATACTATTATACAAGAAAGCGGAATGCTGGAACCCATGACTAACTACTTTATTGGACGCGTAGAGCAGCCAGTATTTAATAATTTATCCACGGTTGGTGTAATGATGACTGATTTACGCCGCAATGAGGCTGGGTATGCCAATGTCATGGGATTAGACTGGCGATTAAAATTCATGGATAATGCACTTACATTAAAAGGACAAATAGTGCATTCCACAAAAGATGGTATGTCTGGTAATGGCGCCCGTTTT
>ERZ651768.1424-NODE-1424-length-17518-cov-4.427326_pt1 | contig 17518 bp, 16 predicted proteins | sample MGYA00514754_ERZ651768 | MGnify/ENA metagenome assembly ERZ651768
GGTCTTTTTACCTCTTGGTCGTTAACGTCCCATAGGGTTGCTTTCTTTGGTGTTATTTCCGCTAGGTCCCCTTCTTCCAAGAAGATAAACTTTTCTGCGTACTCGGCAATGGCCAGTTGGTCTGAAGCCATAAGGTTTTCTCTTTCGCCTAGCCCAAGCACCAAAGGGCTTCCCTTTCTAGCTGCTACAACAACCTGGGGTTCTTTAATATAAATAACCCCTAATGCATAAGCTCCCTCTAAATCCTTCACAGCCTCTTTTACTGCTCCTGCTAAAGAACCTGAGTTGCTTAGTTTTGCATGAATAAGATGCGCTATAACTTCAGTGTCGGTCTCGGATTCAAATTCGTAATCTAAGGCCTTCAAAGTGGTCCTAAGTTCTTGATGATTTTCAATAATTCCATTGTGCACTACATAGACTTCTCCTCTAGAGTGATGTGGGTGTGCATTTGCCTCTGTAGGGATTCCATGAGTGGCCCATCGAGTATGTGCAATTCCAGTATCTCCTGTCATAGGCATTTCTTGGATGGCGTTCTGTAACTCAGAGACCTTGCCGGCTCTTTTTACAATCTGAACTTGATTGGAATCTTTCCCAAATACTGCCAAACCAGAAGAATCATAGCCTCGATATTCTTGTCTTAATAAACCATTAATAAGCTTTTCAGCAATCCGCTCCTCTGAGGCAACTCCAATAATTCCACACATTACTTTTTTTTCTTTCTCTTTATATTAGACTGCCTTGACCTGCCAATGGCAAGATTTCCAGCGGGTACGTTTTTGGTTATAACGGATCCTGCTCCCGTAAAAGACTTTTTCCCCAGTGTAACTGGTGCTACCAGAGAAGTGTTGGACCCTATGAAGACTTCATCTGCTAATTTAGTTTTGTGTTTCTTTTCGCCGTCATAATTACAAGTTATGGTTCCCGCCCCAATGTTTACCTCTGCGCCCAGAGTTGCATCGCCCAGATAGGTTAAATGCTTGGCTTTAGAATCTCTTCCAACCTTCGACCTATTGGCCTCTACAAAATTTCCTAGTTCGGAGTTTCCTTCTAAGACTGTACCCCCTCTTATTCTGGCAAAAGGTCCCAAGGTACAGCCAGGTCCTATCTGCGAGTCCTCTATTACCGTATTGGCTTTTAAATTAGATCCATCTCCTATTATTGAGTCCTTTACATAACAGTTGGGGCCTATTTTTACGTTCTTACCTATTTCCACAATTCCTTCAAAAACATTATTTACGTCTATAAAAGAACCTTTTCCTACCTCAAGGTCACCCCTAGAGTCTATGCGATTAACGTCCGCAATATTTACACCCGAGTTAAGCAATTTATTTGCTCTCACTCTTTGGCAGGCCCTTTCTAGCCTTTGTAGTTCTTGTCGAGTGTTCGCCCCTAATACTTCATCTGATTCGTCTAACAAAACAGCTTTAATTTTAATTCCTGCTTCTTTAGCAATTTCTACAATGTCAGTTAGATAATATTCTTTAGCTGCATTTTTATTCTTTATTTTTGGCAGTAGCTTTTTTAAGTGAATAGATTTAATGGCTAAGATACCTGAGTTTACTTCAGTAATTTTCCTCTGCTCCCTAGAAGCATCCTTTTCTTCTAGGATTGCTTCTATCTGATTTTTTGACCCTCTAATTATCCTGCCATAGCCTTTGGGATGTTTTTTGTTAAAAGTCAAGATTGCTAAAGAGTCTTTGGTGGCAATCCTTGTGAGGCCTTCCATAGTTTTGACCTCTACCAAGGGCACATCGCCGTACAAGACAATGGCAACTGAGTTAGGTCTGAGTTTGGATAGTGCCGCTTTTACAGCATTTCCAGTACCCAACTGTTTTCGTTGGGTTACCCATTTTGTATTTTTTGACGTTGAAAGGGATTTCTTGACTTCGCTTGCTTGGTCTCCTGTTACTATAATTGATCTGGATTTTTCTATTTCGGAGACAGTATCTAATACGTGTTGTACCATAGGTTTGCCAGCCAGGGGTAACAAAACCTTGGGCAAAGGGCTCAGCATTCTGTTGCCTTTACCGGCAGCTAACACAATAAAATCAGGCTTCATCTGAACTTTTTAACTTAAAAAACCCCCCTAGCAAATAAAGGGGGCGGCTATTAAACTACTTCTTACGTAGTTTCTGCAAGGCTTTTAATCTTGCAGCAGCCTCTGCAAGTTGCGCTGTGGCTAGAGAATAATCCATTTCTGACTTTTGGTCTTCCAATTCACGTTCGGCTAATTCCATCGCTCTTTCCGCTTCTGCTGCATCTATATCATCTGCCCTTTCTGCCACATCCGTTAATAAGGTAATTACTCCTGGTTGCACTTCCAGGAAGCCCCCTGATGCAAAAAAGACTTCCTCGGCCCCTCCTTCAAGAACCAGCTTTACTGGACCAGGTTTTAAGTTAGTTAGCAAAGGTGCATGCCTAGGAGTTATGGCAATTTCTCCATCACCACCGTCTGCTGTTAGCATCTCTATTTCTCCTGAAAAGAGCTCTCCTTCTGGGCTAACGATATTGCATTGTATTAAAGACATGTCTTCTAAAGCGTCTTCGCCTTCTCCGCAACTTCATCAATGCTGCCTACCATTAAAAAAGCTTGCTCAGGCAGTTCGTCATACTCCCCTTCTAGTATTCCTTTGAAGCCACGAAGAGTCTCAGCTAGAGATACGTATTTTCCAGGCATATTTGTAAATACTTCTGCTACAAAAAAGGGCTGTGATAGAAATCTTTCTATCTTCCTAGCCCGAGTAACTGTTAGTTTATCTTCTTCTGATAGTTCATCCATGCCTAGAATGGCTATAATGTCTTTCAGCTCCTTATATCTGTTCAGAACACGTAAAACCGAGTTCGCCACATCATAGTGTTCTTGTCCAACAATGCCTGGTTCAAGCTGTCTGCTGTTGGAGTCTAAGGGGTCAACTGCTGGATAAATACCCAAGGAGAATATTTGTCTTGATAAAACAACATTTGCATCCAAGTGAGCAAAGGTAGTTGCGGGAGATGGGTCCGTCAAGTCATCGGCCGGAACATAAATAGCTTGAACTGATGTAATGGAACCAGCTTTTGTGGAAGTAATTCTTTCCTGGAGGGCTCCCATCTCTTCTGCAAGTGTTGGCTGATAGCCAACAGCTGAAGGCATCCTTCCGAGGAGAGCTGAACATTCCACGCCCGCCAGAGTGTAGCGATAGATATTATCTATAAACAAGAGCACATCCCTTCCTTCATCTCTAAATTTTTCTGTCATAGTAAGTCCAGAAAGGCCTACTCTCAATCTGCAACCCGGGGGTTCGTTCATCTGACCGTAGACCAAAGCAACTTTATCCAAAACCCCGCCTTCAATCATTTCGTGGTACATGTCGTTGCCCTCTCTAGTTCTTTCTCCAACGCCAGCAAACACAGAATATCCACTATGTTCATAAGCAATGTTTCTGATTAATTCTTGCATGTTAATAGTCTTGCCAACTCCGGCACCTCCAAAAAGTCCAATCTTTCCTCCTTTTGCAAAGGGACAAATAAGGTCAATAACTTTAATTCCTGTTTCTAAAAGCTCAGAAGAATCGGCCTGGTCTTCGTAGGAGGGCGCCTTTCTGTGTATGGGCATTTTTTCATCTGATTTTATTTTTCCTTTTTCGTCTATAGGCTCACCGAGAACGTTCATTATCCTGCCCAAGGTTCCTTCGCCAACTGGGACAGAGATGGATTCGCCCGTATTTGTTATCGAGACCCCTCTCTTGAGTCCTTCCGAGGGTCCCATGGCTATTGTCCTTACTATCCCATCTCCTAACTGCTGTTGCACTTCAAGAACTAGGCCCGTCTCATCAACCTTGAGAGCATCGTAGATCTTAGGAAGGCCTTCTTTAGGGAACTCTACGTCTATGACCGCCCCGATTATTTGTATTACTGTTCCTTTGCTCATATTAATTTCCAATATTTAAAGTGCCTCTGCTCCTGCCACTATTTCAGAGATTTCCTGAGTTATGGCAGCCTGCCTGACGTTGTTGTAAACAAGCTTAAGCTCTTCTATTAGGTCACCTGCGTTATCGGTTGCATTTTTCATGGCAACCATCTTTGCCGCCTGCTCACAGGCAATATTTTCCACTACTGCCTGATATACCAGGGCTTCTATGTATCTCTCCATTAGCCCATCTAAAAGCCCCCTTGAATCGTCAGGTTCGTAGATATAATCCCATATATGAGTTTCCTCAAGCTCTTGCACTCTTGAGAGAGGAAGTAATTGTTTAACCTCTGGGACTTGGGTCATGGTGTTTTCAAATCTGTTACTGGCCAAGTAAACTCTGTCTAACTTTTCTTCACTAAAAGAACTCAAAAGTATCTTCATGGAGCCAACGAGCTGTTCGATAGAGGGATCGTCTCCTAGTTTTTCAGTTGCTGAAATAATATTTCCCCCGAAAGACCTAAAAAAGGATCTTGCTTTTGTGCCTATCAATGAATAGCTTATATCTCTTCCCAGCGAAGACTCCTCTTTGGCAAAATTTATAACCGCTCTGAGTAGGTTTGTATTCAAGCCTCCGCAAAGGCCTTTGTCTGAAGTGACTACTATTATGGCTATGCTTAAGGGATCTCTTTCTACCATGTAAGTAGGCCTATATTCGGGTTGTCCATTAGCCAAATGGCCTATTACTTCAATCATCCTGTTTCTATAAGGCCTTCCTTTGGCCATTCTTTCTTGAGTTTTTCTCATTTTACTGGCGGCAACTTTTTCCATAGCACTAGTAATTTTTTGTGTATTACTTATGCTAGATATTTGGCTTCTAATCTCTTTGGTGTTGGTCATTTTATTTATTTTCTACCAGGTTTGAGTTTTCATAAATTTATCTAAAGCCTCTTTAAAAGCTTTTTCTATCTCCTCGTTATAGTCTCCTGAGGTGGTGATGGATTTCATTAAATCACCGTATTCTGAGCTCATGAAAGACAGGAGAGATTTTTCAAAGTCTTTGACCTTCTCTACCTCAACCTCCTTTAAGTAACCTTCATTCACCGAGTATAGAACTATTCCCATTTCTGCTACTGACATTGGGGAGTTTTCTGCTTGCTTGGTTAATTCGGTAACTCTCATGCCGTGTTCCAACTGAGCTTTAGATACTTCATCGAGGTCTGAGGCGAATTGGGCAAATGCTTCCAGTTCCCTATATTGAGCCAAAGAAGTTTTTATTCCGGCTCCCAACTTCTTTATTATCGGAACTTGGGCAGCTCCACCTACCCTTGAAACTGAAATGCCTGGGTCCATGGCGGGCTTAAGTCCAGATTTAAATAGTGAATCTTCTAAAAATATCTGACCATCTGTAATAGAGATTACGTTTGTCGGAACAAAGGCTGATATATCTCCGGCTTGAGTTTCAACTATTGGAAGGGCAGTTAAAGAGCCTGTCTTGCCTTTGACTTTTCCGTTTGTAAATTTTTCTATGTATTCCTCACTAACTCTTGCAGCCCTTTCCAACAACCTAGAATGTAAATAAAAAACGTCCCCAGGATAGGCTTCCCTGCCTGGTGGCCTTCTTAATAGAAGGGATATTTGTCTATAAGCGACCGCTTGCTTTGAGAGATCGTCGTAAACAATTAATGCATCTTCACCTTTGTCTCTAAAATACTCCCCCATTGAACAGGCAGAGAATGGGGCTATGTATTGCATAGGAGCTGGCTCTGAAGCTGCTGCGGACACAACGATCGTATTTTTCATTGCTCCAAATTTTTCCAACTTCCTTACTGTTGCAGCTATTGAAGACTGTTTTTGTCCTATTGCCACATATATACACTTAATATCTGAGTCTTTTTGATTGATGATTGCATCAATCCCTATGGCTGTTTTGCCTGTTTGTCTATCTCCTATAATCAATTCCCTTTGGCCCCTTCCAAGGGGAATCATGCTGTCTATTGCTAAAATACCAAGCTGAACAGGCTGGCCCACTGACTTCCTAGATATGACCCCAGGCGCTACCTTTTCCACTGGCGCGGTAAGTTTGGTTTCTATCTTCCCCTTTCCGTCGACTGGGTTACCTAAAGCATCCACAACCCTTCCCAGCAATCCTTCTCCGATGGGAACTTCAAGAATTCTTTCCGTGCACTTAGCCGAGCCTCCTTCGGCTAATAGTTTGTAATCCCCCAGTATTACAGCTCCCACAGAATCTCTTTCTAGATTGAGTGCCATTCCCATTACACCTTCTTCGAATTCAATTAACTCTCCATTCATAACTTCTGCTAGGCCATGTATTCTCGCAATGCCATCGGCAAGATACACGATCGTCCCTTCGTTGCTGGGTGTTGCTGTGGTGTCCAGAGAATCTATCTTTTGCTTAATTACCTGGCTAATTTCTGAGGGGCTTAATTCTTCCATATTTTTTTATATTATTTGATTTCTTAGTTTTTGAAGTCTTCCTTTGACGCTGAAGTCGATTACCTCGTCTTTACACTTGATGATATAACCTCCCATCAGGCTTTTGTTGACTTCCAAAGTTAAGGATAAGTTTTCTCCGTATCTTTTTCTTAATTTGGCGTCTATTTGCTCCATCTGTTCGGCTTTTGGTTTATAGGCAGAAATTATTAATACTTCATTTCGCTTATCCTTCTGGGCTAATAATTCTTGGTATTCTTTAAGAATGCTTGGAATTAAAGAAAGCCTTTTTGCGCTACCTACAATTTTTAAGAAGTTAATAGTTTTGCTTTGGAGAGTGTTGCCAAATAGTCCTATAAATCTTTCTGCCTTTTTTTTGTATGCCAATTTGGGAGAATCAATTAGCTGAGCAACTTCTGGCTCTTCTATTACATTCGAAACTTGCTTCAGATCTTCCAACCAACCCTCAGAGTGCTCAAAAATTGCCTGGGCGTATGGTCTAGCTATTGTTTCTGTATTCAATTTTTATAAATCCTTAGCTATTGAATCCAATAGATCAGAGTTTTTCTTCTGGTCTATTTCAACTTTTAATATCTTCTCTGTCCCAGCAACAACTAAAGCTGCCACTTCAGACCTCAATTCTTCTTTGGCTCTTTTTGTGTTTTGCTCTAAGTCAGCTTGTGCCGTGATCTTTATTCTTTCTGCTTCTTCTTGTGCCGCTGTTTTAGCATCTTCGACAAGCTGACTAGCCCTTTGATTGGCTTGGTTTACAAGTTCTGCTGCTTCATTTTTTGCTTCTTTTAGAACTTCTCCTTTCTTGACCTGCGCTTCTTCAAGCTCTCTCTTGCCTCGGCTTGCCGCATCTAAACCGTCTGAGATTTCTTTTTCTCTCTCTTCCAGGGCCTTCATCATAGGTGGCCAAACATACTTCATGCAGAACCATACAAATAAAATGAACGCCAGTAGCTGGCCGACTAGGGTGTAATTAAAGTTCATCTCTCTCCTTCTTTCTATGTGAAAAGAAAGATAAGTCCGAAGGCTAAGGAAATGATAGGCAGAGCATCAATTAAGGCCATCCCTATAAAAAATTGACCCAAGAGATACCCCTGCAACTCAGGCTGTCTGGCTATACCTTCCAAATATTTTGAATAGGCCACACCGACACCGATCGCACCACCGATGGCACCCAAACCTACCATCAGAGCTCCTGCTATTAATCTTAGTTCTTCCATTTTTTCTCCTTATTAATTAATGTTCAGTTTGGTGTGCTTGGTTTAAAAACACAACAGTTAAAATCATAAAAACATAGGCCTGGAGTGCGACAATTAATAAGTGGAATATCGCCCAAACCAAGTGCGTCAAGACACCTACAACCCCCCACATTGCCCCGGAAATGCTATCGAACATGCTCCCGTATAGAAGGGCTATTAAAATAAATATCATTTCTCCGGCAAATAAATTTCCATAAAGCCGAAGAGCCAGCGCAGCTTGCTTGGCATAGAAGCCTGGTATTTCTACAATCATGTTAAATGGGATTGCCCACTTTCCTAAGGGCTTAAGGGTTAGTTCAGATATAAAACCTCCCAAGCCTTTATTTCTTATGCTGTAATAATGAATCAACACAGCAACCCCCAAAGCCATCCCAACAGGTGCATTTATGTCTGCCACCGGGAGAACCTTAAAGAAATGTACCGGGCCGTGTTCTGTTGATGACTGAAAGCCATTAGCGATCCATGGAAAAAGGTCTACCGGTAACAAGTCCATAAGGTTCATCACTAAAACCCACGAAACCGTGGTGAGGGCTAAGGGGCCTATTATTTTGTTATTTTTTGGTTCAAAGGTGTCGCTTACTTGCCCTCTAACAAAATCAAAAATGTATTCAAAAACGTTTTGTAATTTACTGGGCTTTTTTGCTGTTGCTTTCCTGGCAATTGACCAAAAGAAAAAAGCAACAACTCCTCCCAACAAAATAGACATAAACATTGTGTCGACATGAATGGCATCAAAGCCCATCTCTTTTACTTCACAAGTATATTCTTTGTGTTCTTGGTGGGCCGAGTTTTCTTTTAGGTTGAGGTGGCCATCGGCGAATCTCCATTTTCCGTCTGAGCATTTTCCAAAAGTTAAGTTTTGGAGATGATGTTCTATGTAATCTGAAGAATTAAGTTCTTTACTGGCCATTTAGTTTCTTTGGGCGCCGCAATTATAAATACCCTTAGCTAGCTATCCAAGAACTAATGCGTTTTTTTTACTTCTTAATTTTTTCTAATATGCCCTGGAGCTCATCGAGGTTGTTAAAACTTATAGTTAGTTTACCTCGGCCTTTTTTATTGTGCTTTATGTCTACTTTTGCTCCAAGTGATTCTGAAATTTCCTTTTCGAGTTTGACTGTATTAGGGTCTCTTTTGGCTGGTGCCTTCTGTGTTTTAGTCCCCTGCCGTAAGCTTGATATTTGTTTTTCTGCTTCTCTTACAGTTAGCTTCTTCCTAATAATTTCTTCTGCTAGAGATTTTTGATCCTGTTCTTCTACCGAAAGTAGTGCCCTGGCGTGTCCCATCTCTATCTTGTTTAATTCCAACAACTCCTGGACAGCTCTAGAAAGCTTATTAAGTCTAAGGAGGTTGCCGATTGTTGGCCTTGATTTCCCTACTGAAGAGGCCAGATCTTGTTGGGATAAATTAAATTCCTTTTGTAGTCTTTGTAGGCCCCTAGCTTGGTCCATTGCATTGAGGTCTTCTCTTTGTAGGTTCTCAACTAATGATATTTTGGCTACTTCATCGTTGTTTAGGTCTTTTACTATTGTGGGAATTGTTTTTAATCCTGCCAGTTGTGCAGCTCTCCATCTTCGCTCACCCACTACTATCTCAAAGCCCCCCGACGCCTGTTGTCTTGCCAAGATTGGTTGAAGTACTCCTTGGCTTTTTATGCTTTGAGATAACTCTTGAAGGGTTTCTTTGTGCATTTTTTGTCTCGGTTGGTACTGACCGGGAACTAAGTCCTCCAGAGGAACTTCGGTAACGCCATGTGATACTTTGGTTTTTCTCTCCCCCAAAAGGGAGTCTAGGCCCCTTCCCAGGGATTTTTTTTCGTTACTCATGTACTACCCTTACACTCTCTTCTTCCATTCTTTCTAGAAGTTCTCCTGCTAACGCGAGGTACGCCAAGGTGCCTTTTGCATTAGGCTCATAATGTAAGGCTGGTTCTCCAAAACTTGGTGCTTCAGCTAGCTTTACATTTCTTGGGATAACTGTTGACAACAGGGTTTCTGGAAAATGCGCTGCAAGCTCTTCTGTTACCTGCAAAGTTAGATTATTTCTTGGGTCAAACATTGTTCTAACTATTGCTTTCAACTCTAGATTGTGACCAGTTGTTTCGTTTAGTTGGTCAACTGTCTCTAATAATGTGGCAAGCCCCTCAAGGGCAAAATACTCGCATTGCATAGGAACCAAAAGATTTTTTGCAGCTCTTAATCCATTTATGGTAAGTAAATTTAGTGCCGGTGGACAGTCAATTATGGCGTAGTTATAGCTATCCCTTAGTTGTCGTAAAGATTTCTCTAGTTGTAGCTCTCTATTTTCTGCTGTCCTTAATTCAGCCTCTCTTGCAATGAGGCCTGGGCCCGATGGTACGACGTCGTATCCTCCTGATTTTGAAGGTTTTATTTTCATCTCTTCCCGCCCTAAAGAAGAGGTGGCTATGGCATCTTCATCTTCTAGCTTTTCAAGACCAGAGCCAGTTGTTGCATTGGCTTGTGGGTCTAAATCAACTAACAACACCTTTCTTTTCATAGCAGCAAGTGATGCGGCTAAGTTTATGGCCGTTGTTGTTTTTCCGACGCCTCCCTTTTGGTTTGCTATTACTATTGTGTGCATTTCTTTTTGTGGACTATTGTAACTAAGATGCGCGGCTTGTCTTTTCCTTTTGTTTTAATATTTTCTATTTTATTTATTAGGTAAGAATTTGGCAGGTCTTTAGCCCAGTCTATGGGGTGGGTTTTCATCATTTTTAGGCACGTCCCTGGTGTCTCTAATAGCTTTTTTGTCGCTGAGATAGCTTTTCTGGGGTGTCCAAAGGCCCTAGTTATAATGTCTAAGGGATTAGGAAGCTCGTCTGGTTGGAGATCTTCTGAGCTTTTATTTATTACGGTTGTGTTTTTCAACCCGAGTTTGTTTGTACTGTTTAATAAAAAGGCCGCTCTCCCTCTCTTTCTTTCTATTAAAAATATATTTTTTTTAGGGCTTGCTATGGCTATGGGGATCCCAGGAAAGCCGCCCCCACTTCCTAAGTCTAAAACATTTTCTCCTAGTAGCTGACACACCGAAAGAGAGTCTTGTATATGATCTTCTATGTTTTTAGTTTGTTTCCTTGAGATAAGGTTGTGGGTCTTATTCCAGGTTAATAATAAACTTTCGTACTGCCTTAGTTGTTCTGTTTGTTTTTCTGTCAGCCTCAATTTGGTACTACCCTGTAGCTTTCCTTTTGAGGTGGACGAGAAGAAGTGATATGGCGGCTGGGGTAATTCCAGGAAGCCTTGTGGCTCGAGCTATGCTTTCTGGCCTTGCCTCTTCTAGTTTTTGTTTCACTTCATTAGAAAGACCTGTGATATTTAAGAAGGAGGTGTTTTTAGGAATTGGGGTGTTCTCGTTTTTTTGTAGTTTTTTTATTTCTTGGTTCTGTCTTTTTATATATCCTTCGTATTTTGCCTCGGCCTCTATCTTATCTATGGTGTTTTGTTTTGTTATGGGTTTTCTGATTGGAAGGTTGGTGTATTTTATTTGTGGTCTTTTTAGTAGTTCATAGGCGCTTTTTATAGAGTTTAGTTTTTCTCCTGTTTCTTCCTCTAGTTTTTCTGCTTCGTGTGTGTTGGGATAAATAAGTTTTCTTTTTAGTCTGTTCCTTTCATCTTCAGCCGCTTGTTTGTTTATTTTGAAATCTTCCCAAGCCTCATTGTCTACTAATCCTAACTCCCTCCCCTTGGGAGTTAACCTCAGGTCTGCGTTATCTTCTCTTAAAATCAACCGGTATTCAGCTCTACTTGTAAACATTCGATACGGTTCTTTTGTTCCTAGGCTAACCAAGTCATCCACCAAGACCCCGATGTAGGCCTCATGTCTTCCGGGCACCCAGGCTCCCTGCCCCTTGAGGCTTAGTGCTGCATTTATACCAGCTATAATTCCCTGAGCTGCCGCCTCTTCATAGCCCGTGGTGCCGTTTATTTGGCCGGCAAAATAGAGGCCCCCTATGTGTCTGGTCTCCATGGTGTGTTTAAGGTCTCTTGGGTCAAAATAATCGTATTCTATGGCATATCCGGGTTTAGTTATTTTTGCTTTTTCGAAGCCGGGTATGGTCTTTATAAACTCTTCTTGGGTTTTAAGGGGTAGGCTGGTAGATATTCCGTTAGGATAAACCTCTGTGGTGTCTAACCCCTCGGGTTCTACAAATATCTGGTGTGCCTCTCTTTCGGCGAACCTTGTGATCTTGTCTTCTATAGACGGACAATACCTCGGTCCCACTCCCTTTATCACCCCGGTGTAAAGCGGTGACTGGCTTAGTGCCTTTTTTATAATTTCATGGGTCTTTGCTGTCGTTCTTGTTATGTGGCAGTTTATTTGCTTGGGGCGCTCGGTGTTTGTGGATTTGTATGACATCCTGGGTGTTGGGGTGTCTCCGGGTTGTGGCTCCAGTTTTTCCCAGTCCAGTGTCTTCCCGTCTAGCCTGGGTGGAGTGCCTGTTTTTAATCTTCCATATCTAAAGGGCATCTCCCTTAGCTTCTGGGCTAATTTGTTGCTTGGGGGGTCTCCTATTCTGCCGCCAAGTTTTTGTTCTAGCCCGAAGTGCATTATTCCCCCCAAGAAGGTTCCTGTTGTTAGCACGACTTTTTTCGCTTTTATTTTTTCTCCTCTTTCCGTTATTACTCCCTCTACCTGGTTGTTTCGTATCAATAGGTCGTCTACAGACCCTTCTCTAATCTCCAGTTCTGGGGTTTGGTTAAGAAGGCCTTGTACGGCGGCCCTGTAAAGGCCCCTGTCGGCTTGGGCTCTGGTTGCCCTTACGGCTTGGCCCTTGGTTGAGTTTAAAACCCTATAATGAATGCCAGCCACATCAGTCGCCCGGGCCATAAGCCCCCCCAGGGCATCTACTTCTTTCGCTAGATGGCTTTTACCTATACCACCTATTGCGGGGTTGCAAGACATCTGTCCTATGGTGTCTCTCTTGTGTGTTATTAAAATAACACCACACCCCATTCTCGCGATCGCTGCGGCAGCCTCTACTCCTGAGTGCCCCCCTCCCACAACTACTATTGTTTCTTTTTTTATCACTTCTTATAATTATTAATTAAATATATTATCTTATATGTTTATATTTTAGTTGTTATTATTAAGGGCAAGGTCTGCTGTGGAAAAGCCCCCCTTGGGGCCTCAACACAACCCCCCCGAGATATAAAAGACCACAACAACACCCCGCCAACATGTTTATATACAGACGCAACCTATGCATAAAAAAATGTATCAACACAAGCTAACAACAAACTACCACCATTTACACACACTTATTTGCCGATACAGAACTCAGAAAATATATTACCCAGTAGCTCATCCGAAGACACGGGTCTGGTGATAGACCCCAAGGACTCTTGGGCACCACGCAACTCCTCGGCAACAAGGACAAGGTCATCAAGAGACCCCAAAACACCAAGAGAAGAATGCAAAAAACCGAGGGCACCCTCTAGGGCCTCTAGGTGCCGCCGACGGGCCAAAACAGGAACCTCAACACCCACACCAACCCCCAAAGAAAAAAACACAGACTTAATAAAGTCCTCAATACCCTCTCCAGTTAGAGCAGAAACAAACAAAGAACCGATCTCCCCCCCTCTTCTGGGGAAAATATCGATTTTGTTATAAACCCTTATGCTTTTGCAAGACGAGGGGAGGGAAACAGCAAACTCTTCACCCACACAACTCATTAAAACAACAACATCGGCTGTATCAAGGGAAGCCAAGGCCCTTTTCATACCCTCAAGCTCAACAGCCCCGCCCGCGCCCTCTCGAAGACCCGCCGTGTCTACAAACTCCACAGGAAGGCCACCAAGGTCCAAAGACACCCTTAAAAGGTCCCTGGTAGTACCGGGGTCACCAGAAACAATGGCCACATCTTCTTTGGCTAAATAATTTAACAAGGTAGATTTACCACAATTGGGCGGGCCCAATATTACAACCCTTACGCCATCGCGCATCTTGGCCCCTAACAAAGACCCCTTAACAAGCACTTCAAGGGCCTCTATTTCTTCTCTCAAGCTTGCCTCTACAACCCCCCTTTTTTCGTCAAAAACCAAAATTGACTCCTCATCAGAAAAATCTAAACAAGCCTCAACTAAGACCCTTACTTCAATAAGCCTGTCAATAGACCTATTTATAACATTAGAGAATTCACCAGAAAGAGAAGAGCTTGCAGCCACAACGGCAGACGAAGTTTGCGCCGCAATTAAGTCTGCTACAGATTCAGCTTGGGCGAGGTCAATCTTCTCATTCAAAAAGGCTCTTTTTGTGAATTCGCCCGGTTCAGCCACCCTCGCCCCTAAAGCAAGCACAGCACTTACAATAGAGTCAACAACAAGGGGGTTACCGTGGCAATGTATCTCCACAACATCTTCTCCAGTATAAGACTTTGGAGCCGCAAAAAAAGCTACAAGCCCAGAATCTATTAAATCCCCCCCCTTTTTTTTAATAGAGCATGGCTTAAAGCTCCAAGGATTAGGAAGCTCACCACAAAGACCCTCTCCTATTTTGACCGCAGTATCACCAGAAATGCGGACAATAGAAACCCCACCCCTACCCACAGGGGTTGCTGGGGCTACAATAGTTTCTTCCATTTGGGCACCTGGGGGCTAATTAAACAGACTTTAAAGAAACGCCTGCACGTCTAAACGAAAGAGCTTGCTGCAATAAGGTGATAAAAGACTGGATCGTGAAATAAAGAACAAAGCCCGAAGGAAAAAAGGCAAAAATAGCACCAAACATTATCGGCATATAGCGCATAGTTTTCTGCATTTGTTGTTGAGTGGGGTCGTTGCTCGGTGTAATTGGCATCATTTTTTGTGAATAAAACATTAAGACAACATTAATAACAGGAAGGATGTAAAGGGGGTCTCTAGAAGAAAGGTCAGTAATCCAAAACACAAAAGGGGCATGCCTAAGTTCTACCATATCTAACAACACCCAATAAAAAGCTAAGAAAAAGGGCATCTGTAATACCATAGGAAGACAACCACCAAGAGGGCTGACCCCTTCTTTCTTATAAAATGCCATCATTTCTTGACCAAACTTTTGCTTGTCGTTAGCATATTTTTTTTGAAGCTCTGAAATTTGAGGAGCAACCGCTCTCATTTTTGCTGCAGATCTGTAACCTGCGGCACTTAAGGGCCACAAAAGAGCTTTTAAGACTATAGTTGCAAACAAAATAGCAAAACCCCAGTTACCCAAAAGAGCATAACCCCAACTCATTAACCTATGGATGGGCTGCCCCAACCACCATAAAAATCCATAATCAACAACTAAACCCAAATCTGGGTGTGTTTTATTTAATTGTTCTGTGAGTTTTGGGCCTACATAAAGCTGATTTTTAAATGAAGCAGGCTTTCCAACACCTAACTCAATATCCTGGCCAGTGAGAGCTATTGAATAAGCTCCAGAGGTTATTTGGCGGGCTTGAAATTTATAGGCCTTGTCTTGCTCTGGAACCCACGCAGAAACAAAATAACGCTGTACAAGTGACAACCAACCACCCGAAGATACCTCTTCAAAGGTTTTATCGCTTAAATCATCAAAGGCTCTCTTATCAAAAGTGTTGTTTTGAGTAGAAAAAACTGGTCCCAAATAAGTGTAGTTATCTAAACGTGACCCCCCAGGGGACACTTTGGCACCATCCCTTAAAATTCTTGCGTAAGGGATCACCTTTTTTGGTGAAGATATGCCCTCCCTTAGACCGATTACATCTTCTACAGACAAAGTGTATTCCCCAGGGCTAAATAAAACCTTTTTTGTAAAAGAAAAATCTCCTTTTTGGCCAGAAAGAATATATAGCTTTATGCCACCATCTAAGTCAACTTCATCTAGATAGCTAAAGTTAGGGTTTAGATAGCCCTCTGTGGTGGAATAAAATCCTGAGCTTGCGAAATAATTACCAACACACCTGCCATGAAGTAATATTGCCCCACGGCCCAGCGGACATTCTGTCTCTTCTTCTTCCACCAATCTATTTCCAAAAATAGAAACCAATTCAACCGAATCTTTAATAGACTGAATGCCATTCATTTCAGAACTTACAAATCTACCCGTAACAGGATCTACCCCAATATTTAAAACATCGTTTTTAATATAAAATAATCTTTTGACCTCCACACCAACATCAGAAGCTCCAGGCTCAGAATTTGAAGAGCTACTAGGATTTAACTCCAGTGCAGATAGTGAGTCCTTACTATCACTTATAATCATATCAGAAAGGGGAATTGGATCTGTTTCTATTACTTTAGAAACTACTAAAATATCATCTCCAACCTCAACTGGGGGCCACTGAAGAAGAAGCCAATAAGCAATAACAGCTATTAAGGAAATAAGGCCAATTTTAATAAAATCCACAACCTATTTCCCGGGTGGCACTGGATCTAATCCATGACCACCAAAAGGGTGACACTTGGAAATCCTTTTTAATGACAGCCACAAACCACGAAACACTCCATGTTCCTTAATCGCCTCTTGAGCATATACAGAACATGTAGGGTGAAATCTACAATGAGGTCCAAAGAGGGGGCTAATAAACTTTTGATAAAAGGTGATTACCTTAATAAGATAATTACTCATTCTTTTCTACCATGCATCTTTTCCACAAAGGGCCAAGACTATCATTTATATCTTTACGATTCTCTCCTGATTTAACCACAACAACAAAGTCCAAAGGGGGCAGCCTGTCCACACAGTCCTTAAAGCTATTTTTTACTTTCCTTTTTAGAAAATTTCTGTGCACGGACAAGTTATAATCTCTTTTTTTTATAGATATGCCTAACCTGGGATTCGAGACATTATTCTGCTTGCCTAAAACAAAGAAATTTCCTTCATTAAAGCTTAAATCTGGGTTAGTAAATATTTTATTAAAGCCCAAGGAAGAGGGGATAGTGTATTTATCACTTAAAGACATGGCTTTAATGTTAAGCTGAAAGGGATTTTCTTCCTTTTTTTCTTCTATTATTTAGTATTTTTCTGCCGCTAGATGTAGCTTTTCTTGCCCTAAAACCGTGTTTTCTAGCACGTTTGACTTTACTTGGCTGGTAGGTTCTCTTCATTTTTTAAAAATAGAGTAAATGGAGGGCGCATAATAGGTTTTTTAAGAAAAATACACAAGAGAAAACAATAAATCATATTATTAACAAGTTATCCACAGAAAATAATTGTTCTTATGCTGTGGATAACTATACTAAAACCCCTTATAATGCTGATTATGCCTGAAATACTTTTTTGGAATGAATGCAAGAAAACCCTTGAAAGGGATTTGGCATTAGAAGAATATTCTACCTGGATTGCCCCACTAAAGCTGAAAGAAAACATAGGCATAACTCCAAGATCTTACTCCGTATTAGCTCCCAATAACTTCATTTTAGATTGGGTTGAAGAAAACTATGGATCATCTATTAAAGAAAGGATTATCGCAATAACCAGTGAAAATGAATTGAATTTAAATTTTGAAGTTAATCAAGATGATGAAATTGATACCGAGGGACAAATAAAATATCCTACAGAAGCCCAAAATATACATGAAGAAAGTAAAAAAACACATACTGAAGCAAACAATAACAAGACTACCCACTCTCACCTAAAAGACCTCCGCACTAATCTCATTCCTGCATTTACTTTTGATGCTTTTGTTGAAGGGAAGTCCAACCACATAGCCTTGGCAGCTTCAAAACAAGTTGCAACAGGATTAAAAAACTCCTACAACCCTTTATTTATTTATGGAGGCGTAGGTCTTGGGAAAACCCACCTAATGCATGCCATAGGAAATTTAATGAAGCAGCAAAATCCTCAAAAGAAAATTTCATATATACATTCAGAGAAGTTCGTGAGTGATATGGTAAGATCGCTGCAGTTAGGAGCAATTAACGAATTTAAACAGTACTATAGAGGT
>ERZ651768.1426-NODE-1426-length-17483-cov-32.073366_pt1 | contig 17483 bp, 11 predicted proteins | sample MGYA00514754_ERZ651768 | MGnify/ENA metagenome assembly ERZ651768
AAAATACAAAATTATGTTAAAAAAGAATCTGTTTTACAGGCCAGGAAAAAAAAGGGACGTACTTTTGCTAAAACAGATGAGGGTCGCAAAATACAAAATTATGTTAAAAAAGAATCTGTTTTACAGGCCAGGAAAAAAAAGGGACGTACTTTTGCTAAAACAGAAAAGGGACGTAAGATACGACATTATATCAAAAAGAGATCTTTTATACAAAGCAACCGCGGTAAAATGAAAGCTCGCCTCAAAAAAATAAAAGATTCTGGTGTGATCGCTTATGAAATGTCTAAAAAAAACCGTTGGTTTTTAAAAAAACCTGTTCAGATTTCATATAGCAAAACCAGCAGTGACAAACATTATGTTCCACGAAAGCCAATTCCAGAAGAAACCAAAAAGGTAGGCCGGGAAGCACTGCAGATGGCCAAAAATTTAGCGAGCGCTGGACCAGTCATCAAACCGGATGTACTTTATCCTGATGATCCCGGCCGCGAGGCACTGCAGATGGCCAAAACCCGAGCAAGCATTGTTAAATCAGTCGACAAACCGGATGCTCTTTATCCTGATGATCCCGGCCGTGAGGCACTGCAGATGGCCAAAACCCGAGCACGAATTGTTAAATCAGTCGACAAACCGGATGCTCTTTATCCTGATGATCCCGGCCGTGAGGCGCTGCAAATTACCAAAACCCGTGCACGCAAAACTGGACTAGTTAAGCCAGATGATTTATACTCAAGAAGCGTAAGTAATGAGGCAAGGGGAATGACATACAAGTGGTCTCGGACACGTGCATCCTCCATGCGGACGCGGAAACAAGTATCCGCTGGTGGTAACGTCTTCACTGCTAAAATATTGAAAAGTATGAGCAAAAGACCAGTTACTAATTATGCCCCATTTAACGATGAAATAGCTGGTGCGAAGAAAAACACAGATGCCGAGAAAAGCATCGACAGTTCATCTCCTTGAACTTTCCAAGACCGTTCCCCATCAAATTATATTGTGAGCTCCTAACACAATCTGACTGAGACACAACAATGACTTCAAAAAAAGTAAACGATTTAGATCCTCAGGAAACCCAGGAATGGGTAGAGGCAATGGAAGCAGTCATCGAAAGGGATGGTCATGAAAGGGCACAATACCTCCTACGTCAATTGGCTGACCAGGCAGTTTTGTCTGGAGCAGGCAGTCCGTATTCTGCCAATACTCCTTATCTGAATACAATACCACCGGAACTTGAAGTTCGCTCCAAAGGAGTTCAGGAAATAGAGCATAAGATTCGCTCAATTATTCGTTGGAATGCAGCTGTGATGGTCATGCGAGCTAATCGTGGTTTAGCAGATTTGGGTGGTCACATCGCCAGTTTTGCATCTTCAGCGACCTTGTACGATGTTGGTTTTAATCACTTTTGGCGTGCACCATGTAAGGAACACGGCGGTGATCTGGTGTTTTTTCAGGGACATTCAGCACCAGGTATTTATGCGCGTGCTTTTTTAGAGGGCAGGCTTAAGGAAGAGCAAATGGACAACTTTCGTCGTGAATCTGAAGGCAAAGGGGTCCCTTCATATCCACATCCCTGGTTAATGAAAGACTTTTGGCAGTTTCCGACTGTTTCAATGGGCCTAGGGCCAATCATGGCAATTTACCAGGCACGTTTCCTAAAATACCTTCATAACCGTGGGTTAGCAGACACCTCCGGCCGCAAAGTCTGGATGTTTCTGGGCGACGGTGAAACTGATGAACCGCAATCTCTCGGAGCAATCGGCCTGGCAGCCCGTGAAAAACTAGACAATCTGATATTTGTCATCAACTGCAATCTGCAGAGACTCGACGGACCAGTGCGTGGAAATGGAAAAATTATTCAAGAGCTTGAAGGTGGTTTCAGGGGTGCAGGATGGAATGTGATAAAAGTGATTTGGGGTTCCTACTGGGATCCATTGCTGGCGAGAGATACAGAAGGTTTTCTGCGCAAACGCATGGATGAAGCCATTGATGGAGAATATCAGGCTTTCAAAGCAAAAGGAGGAGCATATACACGAGCCCACTTTTTTGGCAAATATCCAGAACTCCTGGACATGGTTTCCAATATGTCTGATGAGGACATTTGGAGACTGAACCGCGGAGGGCATGATCCACATAAAATATACGCAGCATATCATTCTGCTGTCAATCATACAGGACAACCAACAGTGATTCTTGCCAAAACAGTCAAGGGTTACGGGATGGGTGGATCAGGTGAGGCGATCAACATCACTCATTCACAAAAGAAAATGAAAATGGACGATCTGAAAAGTTTTCGGGATCGTTTTCGGGTTCCAATTTCTGATGAATCAGTGGAACAAATGTTGTTTTACAGGCCTCCTGATGATGCTCCTGAGATTAAATATCTGAAAGAATGCAGAGCTGCTCTTGGGGGTCCTCTGCCGGCTCGCAGAACAAAGGGAGACTCTCTGGACATTCCATCTTTGAAAATCTTCGATCGTTTATTACAAGAAACTGGAGAGCGAGAGATTTCTACAACTCAGGCGCTTGTGCAGGCAATGACTTTAATGTGCAAAGATAAAAAAATTGGCCAGCGAGTGGTACCAATAGTTCCAGATGAAGCAAGGACTTTCGGCATGGAAGGGATGTTTCGGCAAATTGGTATATATGCACATGAGGGACAAAAATATGAACCGGTCGATCGGGATCAGCTCATGTATTACAAGGAGAATCAGAGTGGTCAATTATTGCAGGAGGGCATCACAGAAGACGGTGCCATGTCTTCATGGATCGCAGCAGCAACGTCTTATACCAATTCCGGAATGCAGATGATTCCGTTTTACATTTTTTACTCAATGTTCGGTTTTCAGCGGATTGGAGATTTAGTTTGGGCTGCAGGAGATATACAGGCACGTGGATTTTTGATTGGTGCAACTTCGGGGCGCACCACACTCAACGGTGAGGGTTTGCAGCATGAAGACGGACACAGCCAAATCATGGCAGGAAATGTGCCCAACTGCATTTCTTATGATCCCACTTTTTCCTATGAGTTGATGGTGATAATGCAGAATGGAATGGAACGCATGTTTAATAAACAGGATAATGTTTTTTATTACATTACCACGATGAATGAAAATTATCCGCATCCCGGCTTAAGAAAAGGACAGGAAAAAAATATTATCAAAGGCATGTACCTGCTTCGAAAGGGTAAAAATGGGAAAACGAGGGTTCAATTATTAGGATCCGGATCAATATTGAGGGAAGCGATTGCCGCAGCAGATTTGCTTTCTGCAGACTTCAAGGTACAGGCTGATATTTGGAGTTGTCCTAGTTTCAACGAGTTGAAACGTGACGGTGATGAAGTTTCACGCTGGAACTTGCTGCATCCGGATAAAAAACCGCGAATGAGCCATGTGGCACAATGCCTCGAAAAAACAGACGGGCCAGTAATTGCGGCAACCGATTATGTCAAACTTTTTGCAGACCAAATTCGTGCTTATGTACCTCAATCATATACCGTTCTTGGAACAGATGGTTATGGACGAAGCGATTCGCGCGAAGCATTGCGTAAACATTTTGAGGTAGACCGCTATTACATCGCTGTGGCAGCGCTGAGTGCGCTTGTGGAAGAAGGTAGTATTTCAGCCAAAACTATCAATTCTGCCATAAAAAAATACGGAATTGACCCCGAAAAAAATAATCCATTGATGTCCTGAGGAGAAACTCGATGGCTAGAATAGAAGATATACTTGTTCCAGACATAGGTGAATTTGATGCGGTTGAAGTCATTGAGGTCCTTGTCAAATCAGGTGACATAGTTTCTGCAGAAGATCCTCTGCTCACAATGGAAAGTGATAAAGCATCAATGGATGTCCCCTCGCCGTTTGGAGGAACAGTCAAGGCTGTGAAAATAAAGGCTGGAGACAGGGTTTCACAAAATGACCTGATTCTAACAATGATGGTGGTGGAGGAGTCAGAAAATGTTGCTCCTGAAACCGCTGCTAAAACGGCTCTATCTGAAGCAACTGCTCCAGAAACTGAAGATTCTGTTTCAGCAGGCAAACCTGATTCAGCAAGCTACGAACCTGCTCCTTCGGACTCGGCGCGGCGTCCACCGCCCACGGTTATGCCAGTTGCACAAAAGGAATTTTTGCGGGCACATGCCAGTCCCTCCGTCCGTAAATTTGCCCGCGAATTAGGTGTTGACTTAAGTCGGCTTCAGGGTTCAGGACGCAAAGATCGCATCACAAAACAAGATGTACAGGATTATGTCAAGCAGGTTTTGGGAGGCGCGGTTTCCGCAACTACTGCAGCGGCTGGTTCAGGAATTCCTGCAATGCCGGAGATTGATTTCAGCAAATTTGGTCCAATTGAAATTCAACCGCTTTCCCGGATACAGAAAAAATCTGGAGTAAATTTGCACCGAGGATGGTTAAACGTACCCATCGTTACGCATCATGATGAGGCAGATATAACCGAGCTCGAGTATTATCGAAAATCACTCAAAGAAGAAGCGGCAAAACAGGATATCAAGGTTACCCCACTTGCCTTTTTGCTCAAAGCATGTGCCGCTACAATACAGAAGCATCCAAATTTCAACGCATCGCTGACTGCAGACAAAGAAAATTTGGTGCTAAAGAAATATCTGCACATTGGAGTGGCGGTTGATACTCCAGACGGCTTAATCGTTCCGGTGATCAGAGATGTGGAACAAAAAGGTTTGCTTGAACTGGCAAAAGAATTGGGTGAAGTAAGTGAAAGAGCTCGAACAAAAAAACTAAAAACAAACGACATCCAGGGCGGTTGTTTCAGCATTTCCAGTTTAGGAGGAATCGGTGGGACAGCTTTTACGCCATTAGTGAATGCTCCGGAAGTTGCAATTCTCGGCGTCACGCGTTCCCGTATGACTCCTGTTTGGAACGGCAAAGAGTTTAGCCCGCGGCTGTTGCTGCCTTTGGATTTGACCTATGATCACCGCGTGATTGACGGTGCGCAGGCGGCTCGTTTTATGGTGGACTTGTGCGGAATATTAGCAGATATACAGAGGATGTCTTTATGAGTCTCATTGACGTAAAGGTTCCGGATATTGGTGAATTTCAGGATGTTGAAGTTATTGAGGTAATTTGCAAAGTAGGTGAGACTGTAGCAGCAGAAGACCCGCTGATTTCGATGGAAAGCGATAAGGCCACTATGGATGTACCCTCACCAGTAGCCGGAGAAATTTGTGAAATTAAAGTTAAAGCTGGAGATAAGGTTTCTGAAGGTAGCTTGATTTTGAAGTTGAAAGCTGCTGAAAACAAAGACCTCGAATCTCAAAAGCCGAGTGCAACTCGCCGATCCCAAGACTCAGGCCTGGCACCTCAAAGCTCAAACCTCAAAACTACTGCACCCTATTCCGGAAAAGCGGACTTGACATGTGATTTATTGGTATTGGGTTCAGGACCTGGCGGCTACACGGCAGCATTTCGTGCAGCGGATTTGGGCCTTAATGTGGTTTTAGTGGAACGCTACAAACAAATTGGCGGAGTATGTCTGAATGTGGGATGTATTCCCTCCAAGGCACTTCTTCATGCAGCAAAAGTCATTGTTGAAACTGAATCGATGGAAGAGCATGGAGTATCATTTGGGAAGCCAAAAATTAATGTTGATAAACTGCGTGCCTGGAAAGACGGAATTGTAAATCAATTGACCGCTGGCCTGAAAAGCCTGGCCAAACAGCGCAAAGTGCAAATTATTGCAGGCAGCGGTGAGTTTGTGGATCCGGATCATCTTTGTGTCACTGATGCGGAAGCTAAAAAAATTATAATACATTTTGAAAATGCGATTATTGCAGCTGGCTCTCAACCGGTTAGACTGCCCTTTCTTCCAGAAGATCCGCGGATTCTCGACTCGACTGGTGCATTACAACTTCGAGAAATTCCGGACCATTTACTGGTGCTTGGCGGAGGCATTATTGGTCTGGAAATGGCCGCAGTATATCATGCTCTGGGCTCAAAAATAACCATTGTAGAAATGCTTGATAGCTTGATGGCCGGTGCAGATCGTGACATGGTACGCCCTCTTCAAAAACGAATTTCCAAACAGTATGAAAATATCTTGCTGGAAACGCGAGTGACAAAAGTCGAAGCTCAAAAAAAAGGATTGAAAGTACATTTTGAAGGCAAGAATGCGCCTGAAAAACCTCAGATCTTTGACTGCATTCTCAGTTCTGTGGGACGTAACCCAAATGGTTTCCTGGTAGCTGCTGAAAAAGCTGGAGTGGAAGTTGATGAGGAAGGCTTCATTGCGACAGATTCACAAATGCGCACCAATGTTCCTCATATTTTTGCGATTGGAGACATTGTTGGCCAACCGATGCTGGCCCACAAAGCGACGCACGAAGGTAAGGTTGCCGCTGAAGTGATTTCCGGAATGAAAAGTCATTTTGATGCCAGGGCCATTCCGTCAGTAGCTTATACTGATCCGGAAGTTGCCTGGGCAGGGATTACAGAAGAGGAGGCCAAAAAACAGGATATAGCTTATGGAAAAGGGAATTTCCCGTGGGCTGCAAGTGGACGCAGTTTAACTTTAGGACGCAGTGAGGGCATGACCAAAGTTCTTTTCGAGGAAGTCACGAATCGTGTTATCGGCATCGGAATTGTGGGTCTCAATGCCGGAGATTTGATTGCAGAAGGTGTACTGGCGATTGAGATGGGGTGCGATGCACAAGACATGAGTTCAACTATTCATCCGCATCCTACACTTTCAGAAACGGTGACCTTTGCAGCTGAGGCTTTTGAAGGAACAATCACGGATCTTTATCTTCCCAAAAAGAAAAAAAATAGATCATAAATACATGAGTCAGTATTATTTTTTGCAGCTTGGAAAAAGAACTGATTCAGTAAAATTTTTTTTTTCAATAAAAACACTTGACAATGTTTTAAATATTAGCGAACTTAATATCACCTACTTTTCGAAAGTTCAATTCTTTATCAAGCATTTCCACACAAGACAGTTTCTTACCTGCGTTGTTATTTGAAAACACTAAATTCGCTTTTGTAACCTGAACTTGCTGCAAACATATTAAATCACTTCATCCTTCCGTTAATAAACACTCCAGAGAATGATCTCCACGTTTGGGATCCTGTCATTGATTAACCTGCCACGAAACCTCACATGCCTAAAAGTCGGCCCGAAAACGGTAATAGTAATAATTCAAAAATAAATTCAGAAAATTCTTCAAAGCCAGAAACACTCAATTTAATCGAGTTGAAGAAAAAAGATATTAATTCACTAATTAAGATTGCACGCGAATATGATATTGAAAATGCAAACAGTTTGCGAGGGCAGGAGTTGCTCTTTGCACTGTTGCAGGCTCAGACTAAACGCAAAGGGATCATTTACGGAGCCGGAGTTTTGGAAGCATTGCCGGACGGTTTCGGATTTCTTCGAGCGCCAGATTACAACTATCTGCCTGGACCTGACGATATTTATGTTTCACCATCACAGATCAGGCGTTTTAATTTGCGGACTGGCGATACAGTTGCCGGCCAAATACGACCGCCCAAGGAGAGCGAGCGCTATTACGCATTGCTCAAGGTTGAAGAAATAAACTTCCGAGATCCGAATAAAGCTTTTGAGAAAATTCTCTTTGACAACCTCACCCCGCTCCATCCAAACGAACACCTAAATCTTGAACGAAAAGACAATGACTTGACCACGCGGGTTATTGACCTTGTATCACCGATTGGAAAAGGTCAGCGCGGAGTGATTGTTGCTCCACCAAGGACTGGTAAAACAATGATTTTACAGTCTATTGCAAACAGTATCACTGAAAATCATCCTGAAGTGGATTTGATTGTTCTGTTGATAGACGAACGTCCGGAAGAAGTGACGGATATGCGCCGTTCTGTCAAAGGAGAAGTGGTTGCCTCAACCTTTGATGAACCGGCAACGCGCCACGTTCAAGTTTCTGAAATGGTGCTGGAAAAAGCCAAGCGGCTTGTTGAGCATCAAAGGGACGTAGTAATTTTGCTGGATTCGATCACAAGGCTTGCACGGGCCTTTAACACAGTCATACCTCCAAGTGGAAAAATTCTTTCCGGAGGTGTGGACTCTAACGCGCTTTTTAAACCGAAAAGATTTTTTGGTGCAGCCAGAAATATTGAAGAAGGTGGTTCTTTGACCATCATTGCAACTGCACTGATTGATACAGGCAGTCGTATGGACGAAGTGATTTTTGAGGAATTCAAAGGAACCGGCAACATGGAACTTGTGCTTGATCGAAAACCTGTTGAAAAACGGATTTTTCCTGCAATTGATCTCAGCAAGTCTGGAACACGTAAAGAGGAGCTGCTTGTAGAAAAAGCTGATCTTGACCGTATTTGGGTCTTACGCAAAGTGCTCTCTCAATTTAACGTGGTTGAGGCACTGGAATTTCTCATTGATAAAATGGAAAAATTCAAAGAGAATGCGAACTTCCTCAATATGATGGATAAATAAAATAAGGAAATAGGAGACAGCAGTCAGTAATAACCTCGAGACTTAAACCTAATACCACTTAATTTGAAAATTAAAACTTAAAATTTGAAATCGAAAAATGAAAGCAGATATTCATCCAAAGTATGAAAAAACTTCGTTCCGCTGTGCCTGCGGTGCGACTTGGGAAACCCAGTCAACTAAGGGCGGTGAAACAACAATCGAAATTTGTTCAAACTGTCATCCTTTTTTTACAGGTTCAGCACAAAATTTAGTTGATTCAGCCGGACGAATTGAGAAATTTAAACGTCGCTACAACCGGGCCTGACCGGAGATGTTGGATAAACTTGCGGAAATTAATAAACGCTTCGAAAAACTGACAGGCGAACTGGCTCAACCAGACGTGTCTCAGAATCAGGCACGTTACCGGAAGTTGACCCTGGAACACTCCGGGCTGCAGGAAATTGTTGAGTGTTATCAGCGCTATCTTGAAACACAGCAAGAACTTGAGGACAATCACGAATTAGCAACTGCATCAGATGAAGATCCAGAAATCCGTGAAATGGCCACTCAGGAAATTCCGGAACTCAGCCAACAGCTTGAAGAGTTGGAAAAGCAAATCCAGCTTTTGCTCCTGCCAAAAGATCCAAATGATTCCCGTAATATCATAATTGAAATTCGTGCAGGCACAGGCGGAGATGAAGCGGCACTGTTTGCTCGAGATCTTTTTCAAATGTACGCCCATTATGCAGAAGATCGGAAATGGCGTTTGAAACTGCTCAACGAAAGCAAAAATGATCTTGGGGGTTTCAAGGAAGTCACATTTTCAATAGAAGGCAAAGATGTTTTCAGCCGGTTAAAGTTTGAGGGCGGCGTGCATCGTGTGCAGCGGGTTCCCAAAACTGAAACACAGGGACGTATCCACACTTCTGCAGCAACGGTAGCAGTTTTGCCGGAGGTTGAAGATGTTGAGGTAGAAATAAATCCGGGAGATTTAAGGATTGATGTTTATCGATCGTCCGGTCCCGGCGGGCAAAGTGTGAACACCACTGATTCTGCAGTCCGGATTACTCACATTCCAACCGGAGTGGTTGTCATTTGTCAAAATGAAAAATCCCAATTAAAAAATAAAGCTCAGGCCCTAAAGGTCCTCAGAGCAAGGCTCTATGAAAAGGAGCTTGAAGCCCAACAATCTGCAACTGCGGAACGGCGCCGTGGAATGGTTGGAACTGGAGACAGGAGTGAACGTATCCGGACTTATAATTTCCCTCAGGGCCGTCTTACCGACCACCGCATCAATCTCACTCTCTACAAACTTGAAGATATTATGCTTGGCAAACTAGAGCAGGTGATTGAACCTTTGCTGTCGCACCATCAGGCAGAATTGCTTAAAGCATCTTGAGCATTTTGCAGTTTATCGTATAAAGTTATTTTCACTTCTTTTAAGATTTTTTGGTTGCCGGCCAACCCAAAACTCAAAATTCAAAACCTTACAGCCTAAAATCTTAAAATGTCATTTGAAACCTTGCTTAGCCCACTAAAAGTTAGCAAAACGACTCTGAAAAACAGAGTCATAATGGGTTCCATGCATACCGGACTGGAAGAACATCCGGACGGCTCATTGCGGCTAGCGGCTTTTTATGCAGAGCGGGCGCGTGGAGGCGTTGGTTTGATCATTACCGGCGGCTTTGCTCCAAATGCGGCAGGACGTGTTTTCGAGGAAGGAGCGGAACTGGTTTCGGAAGAGCAGCTAGATTTTCACCGCCCAATTGTAAAGGCAGTTCACGAAAACGGAGGGAAAATAGCACTTCAAATTTTGCATACAGGCCGTTATGGCATTCTGGAAACCTGCGTTGCACCTTCACCTATTACTGCACCAATTAATTTTTACCGTCCAAAAGAATTAACAAATGGAGAAATTTTACAGACCATCGAAGATTATGCTCGTTGTGCAAAATTGTCAAAAAAAGCCGGTTATGATGGTGTAGAAATCATGGGCTCGGAGGGATATCTGATAAACCAGTTCATTGCCAAATGTACTAATCATCGTAGCGATGAATGGGGAGGATCGTACGAAAACCGGATCAGGTTTCCACTCCGTATTGTGGAGCGGGTTCGGGAGGAGGTTGGAGAAGATTTTTTACTGATTTTCCGTCTTTCCTGTCTTGATTTAGTCGAAGACGGAAGCAGTTTTGAGGAAGTTGTCGAACTTGGAAAGTGTTTAGAAAAGGCAGGAGTGTCTATCATAAATACAGGTATAGGCTGGCATGAAGCCAGGATACCGACAATTGCCATGATGGTTCCTAGAGCAGCATTTGCCTGGGTCACAGGGAAACTCCGTCCTCACCTTAATATTCCGATCGTGACTTCCAACCGCATCAACGATCCGCATGTAGCAGAAAGCCTTTTGAGGGATGGAATAGCGGACATGGTGTCGATGGCACGACCTTTATTAGCTGATGAAAATTTTGTCAACAAAACGGCAGAGGGGCGTCCGGAGGAAATCAACACTTGTATCGCCTGCAATCAAGCTTGTTTAGATCATATTTTTCAAATGAAAACAGCAAGTTGTCTGGTTAATCCTCGTGCAGGACATGAAACCGAATTAAATTACAAAGCAGCAGCAAAGTCAAAATCGATTGCTGTGATCGGAGCAGGGCCAGCAGGAATGACTGCAGCATACATTTCCGCGATGCGCGGACACAAGGTTACTTTGTTTGACCAGCGTCCTGAACTAGGTGGACAAATCAATTACGCAGTGAAAATTCCGGGAAAAGAAGAATTTTATGAAGTCCTGAGGTTCTATCGCGTGATGCTGGAAAAATATGGTGTAGAATTGAAACTGGGGCAAGTCGTAAGCGCAGAAACTACTATTTCAGGAAATTATGATGCTGTTGTGTTAGCTACCGGAGTACAGCCTCGCAAAATAGAATTGGAAGGTTCCAATCATCCAAAAGTCTTGACTTATTTGGATGTCTTAGACAAGGAACGTATTGTTGGCCAAAAAGTTGCTGTGATAGGAGCAGGAGGAATTGGCATTGACGTGGCACATTTTCTAACGGCACAAACTCCTTTTTCCGGAGAAGTTCCAGATTATTTACAGGGATATGGGATTCTTGATTCGGAGGCTGCTCTGGCTCTTCGTAAACCTAAAAAACGGGAAGTGACAGTTTTACAGCGCTCTGTAGAAAAGATTGGCAAACGGCTTGGAAAAACTACTGGTTGGGCGCACATCCAAACTTTGAAATCACATGGCGTTCAACTCCTTCCGGGTGCTACTTATCTTAAGATTGACGACTATGGTTTGCATGTACGGGTTGCTTTGAAAAAAGGCGGGGAGCCACAGGAAATCGTGTTGGAAGTGGATAACGTTATTGTTGCCGCAGGACAGGAACCAAAACGGGATATGGAAACTTCATTGAGGAAGGTAGGTCTCGAAGTTCATGTGATTGGCGGAGCCAAAGAAGCCTCCGGACTTGATGCAGAAACAGCGATTAAAGACGGTGCAGAATTGGCGGTAAAATTCTGAATCTAACGCGCATTATCTCATTTTGCTGAGTTTGAGATCGAGTTATAGATTATCAGATGAGATCAACTACAATAATACATATCATATCCTGCCATGCTGAGGGGGAAGTTGGCGATGTCATTGTCAGTGGGGTGACACCACCGCCGGGTAACAGTATTTGGGAGCAATCACGCTGGATAGATCAGGATCAGGTCTTGCGTCAGTTCATTTTGAACGAACCGCGTGGTGGAGTTTTTCGGCATGCCAATTTGCTGGTGCCTTCAAAAAATGAAAAAGCGGAATTCGGTTTTATTATCATGGAACCCGAACATACGCCTCCAATGTCCGGATCAAACTCAATTTGTGTGGCGACAGTTTTGCTGGACAGTGGAATGATTCAGATGCAGGAACCTGAGACAACGTTTTTTCTCGAAGCTCCAGCCGGATTGATTTATGTCAAAGCTCATTGTGAAAATGGTAAGGCCTGCAGTATTGAAATCCAAAATGTACCTTCGTTTGTAGACAAACTGGATGTACAACTGGAGGTTTCCGGATTAGGAACTCTTACGGTTGATACAGCCTATGGTGGCGACAGTTTTGTTCTTGTAGATGCAAAGTCTATAGGGTTTGAAATAGCTCCTGACGAGGCTCGCGAACTTTCTGAAACAGGATCCATGATTACTGCTGCAGCAAATGAGCAAATAAAATTTCAACATCCAATTCATCACGAATGGAACAAAATTTCGTTCTGTCAGTTTACGCGCCCCATTAAGATTCAGGATGGAATTCTTAGCGGCCGTAACACAGTTGCCATTGATCCGGGAAAATTGGACAGATCACCTTGCGGCACAGGATGTTCCGCGAGAATGGCGGTTCTTTACGCCAGAGGAGAAATGAAGGCTGGTGATCATTTTACTGCAACCTCGATTATTGGCTCAAGGTTTGACTGCACAATTAAAGAAAGCACAAGAATCAGTAACACAGAGGCAATTATTCCAACTATTCGCGGGCGGGCATGGATAACCGGTACTCATCAATTGATGTGTGACCCGGATGATCCATGGCCTTCGGGATATCGTCTGACTGATACCTGGCCGAAGCAGAAAAAACTAAAATAAGTATAAAAATTTCTACTATTCAAGCCTTAAACAAAAACTTCCCGCTACGTGCAGCTTTTACGTGCCACCCTTCTGAATGCTCTTCCCACCAAACAGCTTTCTCCTGCTCTGATAAAAGAGTTTGTGCTTTTGATGATTTGAGTAATTGCATCGGATTTTCAGCTGCCCAGCTGACGGCTTCTTTCAGTGGCATATCGTACCAGCGCATTACATTACGCACACACTGATCCAATGTCACAACAGAACCAACAGGCCGGTTCGTTTCCGGGCTGCAAATGACTGGCTCAGAACCAAGTGATAATTCAATATCGCCAAGCCGATAACGTCCTGGAGAGGCTGATGTTGCAGCTGTAGCGTCTGTAATCAGTATGGTCCGTTTCGACTCTTTCGCCCTTAAATAAACTTTCAGAACTTCCGGAGAGAGATGGTAGCCGTCCGCAATAAAACTGGCACTCAGCTGATCCTCGGCGAGTTGATCCATAATCGGATTATTGTTTTTGCGCAGTTCCGCTGTTGTTCCATTTCCCAGGTGTGTTGAGAGTAATGCGCCTGCATCAACGGCTTGCCTTATTATTTCACTTCCTGCAGCAGTATGTCCTAAAGCTACAACAATTCCATCACGAACTAATTTTTCAATAAAAGGTATTGCTCCTTCGACTTCCGGAGCCAGCGTCACCAGCTGGATATTTCCGCCTGCGGATTCCTGTAAACGTAAAAACATTTCCGAGTCTACTACATTCATCTTCTCAACTGGATGGCAACCCGAATAACCGGGAAGTGTAGACAAAAATGGTCCTTCAAGGTGATAGCCGGCCACCATCGATTTTGCCAATTGGGAATAGTTTCTGGACTCCTCCAATGCCTCAAAACAGGCACTCAAATGTGCTTCTGTTCCAGTGATGATAGTTGCTAAAAAGGTTGTAACACCCGTGGATAACATCGATTCCAGTACATAATCAAACACTTCAGCACTAAGCCCACTCGTATTGAAATCCACTCCTGCGAAACCATTTACCTGCAGGTCCAACAGACCTGAGGTTTTAAGAAGATTTGAATTATTACCTAAATCTCTTGTAGCTTCATTTTCGAAAACGCTGCCGGATAGTTCCGCTAAAACGGCAAGTTCATTAGCAGAGGACAGTTCAATCAGGGACATTTTGGATATTTGATAATGAAATGTTTAGTAGCTTTGCCAGTCCAGTTTGTTTTTTTCCACCCACTTGTAATGATCTTTGAAAGTTAACAAATAGGCCGCTTCTTCATCCAGTACAACGGTCACACGTGGATGCATTTGTAGTATTGAGGCCGGACAACTGGCGGAAATTGGTCCTTCGATCATTTTCCTGATGGCATCGGCCTTTTTGGCACCGTTTGCCAACAACAGACAATGTCGGGATTCCATGATGGTAGCTATGCCCATGGTGACAACATGACGAGGCACTTCCTCCTGTTTTTCAAAGTACATTGAGTTATCCTGAATAGTTTGCTCACTGAGAATTTTGACCCAAGTCCGGGAAGCAAAAGAACCGGTGGGTTCGTTAAAACCGATATGTCCGTTAGCACCAATACCTAGTACTTGTAAATCAATCCCGCCAGCTTTTTTTATTTGCTGTTCATATTTTCTGCACGCATCCCGGAGGTTTTCAGCGTTTCCATCCGGGAGATGTATATGTTTCCGGTTTATATCAACATGATCAAAGAAATTGCTCATCATGTAATAATGATATGAGCGCTCGTCTTCCGGAGGCAATCCCGCATATTCATCGAGATTGAAAGTCATGCAGTTTCGGAAACTCAACACACCGGTCTGTTTCATCCGGATCAATTCTTGGTACATACGTAGAGGAGTTCCACCAGTAGCTAATCCCAACACAGGTTTTTCTTCGGACTGAATTATCTTCTGAACCACTCTCGCGGCCATTTGTGCACTTTCTTCCAGAGTATTCCGGATGAGAATTTCCATAAATCATATCCAGCTGAATAAATTATTATTGACAAGGATTGTATTATTGATTACATTACCGAACCTTACTGGACAAGTGGGGAGTTGTCCAGTTTTTTTAGGTGTTATTTAAAACCAGATTGGAATGTTTTTTAAAATTTTGTTTTGAAGCTATTTTAGTCTGCCATATGTAAAAGAAGTTATGCTGTTTTATACACAGGCAGATAAAGACGGAATAATTTCAGGTCGATTTGTATACACCGGTAAATCTGAAATTAACGATTTCAGCATTTGTTTCAGTCTGCTTTCAAAATGTTCGGCAGTTTCAGGATGTAAGCTGATACATCAATTTGGTGGATATGCGGAACTAGCTCCGGATCATACGAGAAGCCTGATGAATGGTGATGAATGGAACTTTTCCTTTAAATATGTATTTGAACGACATGCTCCTGTAAATGTTTCCTGGGGGCCAATGGGTACTTTTCTGAAATTAAAAGATGGTCAGACTGTAGAAGTTTTAAATGAACCGTTGAAATTCCTCAACGGTACAACTCAGAACAGGAAGAAGCTTTCCGCAGAAGAACCTGCACTCCGCTTAATACCTCATCCTCTTTCGTGGGAACAAGAAGCTGAAACATGCGATTTGTCTGAAGGTTTCAAAATTTCCGGATTCTCCTCTGAAACCCAGAATAAAGTCGTTAGTTCTTTTAAATCACTAATTGAGCGATGTGATTTAAAAGGAATTCTCAGTAATCAAGGTGTTGAGGTCTGTTTTGAGAAAGATAAGCAAAATTTCGGGGAAGAAGGTTATGAACTGCTAATCAAGCCAGATAAAGTGAAGATCCGTGCCTCTCAGTACACTGGATATTTTTACGGCCTCATCAGCCTGCTGCAGCTGCTGAAAACCTACAATACCTTGATTCCATGTGGGAAAATTAAGGATCTCCCTCGATTTAGCTGGAGAGGACAGCATCTGGACTGTGCCAGACATTTTTATAAGGTGGACAGTATCTTTAGATTACTTGATCTGATGGCTTTTTTGAAACTGAACCGATTTCACTGGCACATGATTGATGATGAGTCTTTCCGACTTGAACTTACAAGTTTTCCGGAATTAGCCGATAAAACCGGAATGCGTGGAAATGGCTGCGTCATTCCCGGAGTGTTTGGCGGAGGAATGGGGCCTACAGGCGGAACATACTCCGCGGATGATGTGAGGAGGATTATCGATCATGCTGCCAGCCTGGGTATATCAGTTATGCCGGAAGTAGAAATTCCGGCTCATGCAAAAGCGCTGCTGAAAGTTATTCCGGAGTTGAGAGATCAGCAAGATAAAAGCTATGAAGAATCGGTTCAGGGATATGTTGAAAATACCATCAATCCGGCAATACCGGCAACTTGGGAATTACTGAATAAAGTGATTCCGGAAATAATAAGCATGTTTCCATTTGGAGTAATTCACCTTGGATGTGATGAATTACCACAAAAAATGTGGCAAAAATCACCTGCCATAAATAAGTTGAAAGAGCAGGAAGGTTTGGAGTCAACGGAAGATGTTCAAGAATGGACCATGCGACGCGCGGCAGGAATTGTTATTGAAGCGGGAGGACGTCCTGCTGCCTGGGAACAAGCCGGGCGAGGTAAAAATGGCGGAATTGGACAAGGCACACTGCTCTTTTCATGGAGTGGTAAAGAACCAGGACTGAAAGCTGCCCGGGCAGGTTATGATGTTGTCATGTGTCCTGCACAACACATTTATTTTGATATGGCACATACTTCTGAACCGCATGAGGTTGGTGTGATGTGGGCTGCTTTTGTTTCAATGGCGGACGCATTGGAATGGGACCCTGTTCCTGTCAACGAACCCGAACTCGAACAGATGATTATCGGAATTCAGGGAGAGTTGTGGTCAGAAACGATAATTGAGGACAGGGACATGGAATCAATGCTTGCTCCTAGAATACTTGCACTTTCTGAAGGAACATGGTCTACTCCTCAGAGAAAACGAAAGTTGGATGAATTTTTGGGCGCAGTCGGACACTTCCAAAGTATATTTGACCAACTCGACTGGGAAAGTCATGAACTGGTTTGAAGACATTAAGATTATTATAATAAAATGATTTCAGAGAACACAGATTATAACTCAAAGTGGAAGAATTTGGTGCGCTCCCACACTTTCTATGCATGGATGCTCATTACACCTTCAGCACTCTTCCTAATTATAATTGTTGGCTGGCCGCTTGCTGAAACGGTAAGACTCTCATTTACCGATGCAGGATTAGGCGGTGAGAAATACATAGGCTGGTACAATTTTGAAAAACTTCTCAGCAGCCGGAAATATCCGGGAATTGTGGGGAGGACATTTTATTGGATGTTTCTCTCTGTTAGTTTGAAAATGATTTTGGGGATAATTGGTGCTCTGTTGTTAAACGTAAAACTGAGAGGAAGGGCAGCCTTTCGTGTCCTTGTGATGCCGCCGTGGATA
>ERZ651768.1427-NODE-1427-length-17475-cov-13.664559_pt1 | contig 17475 bp, 19 predicted proteins | sample MGYA00514754_ERZ651768 | MGnify/ENA metagenome assembly ERZ651768
CTGGCAAAAAAAGACGCAAAGGTCGGTGCTGTTTTTGGTACGGGTGTACAAGCAAAATCACAGGTTGAAGCTATTTTGGCTGCGAGGAACCTAGAAAAGATTCTGGTATTCAGCCGCACGAAGAAATCAGCTGAATTATTTTGTAACGTCATTTATGATACATTTAGCATTAAAGCCAGTATCGGGGATAAAGATTCGTTAAAGGAAGCAGATGTGATCTGCACAGCTACACCATCGAAAAAACCGTTGTTTGATCATGGGGATCTCAGTATGGGAGTTCACATTAATGCCATTGGTTCCTTCAAGCCTTACATGCAGGAAATTCCCGTTGAAACAATTATTAATTCAAAAGTGATCGTTGATAAAATAGAATCATGCAAAGTGGAAGCTGGGGATCTTATCATTCCCTTAGAAGAAGGGAAATGGTCTTTTGATATGGTCCACGGAGAATTAGGACAGGTAATTTCGGGGGAAGTCTCTGGAAGGGATCTGGATGGCGAGATTACATTATTCAAATCTGTGGGAAATGCTATTCAGGATTTGGCGTTGGCAAATATTATCATGAAAAAAATAAATAATGATAGAAGTTAAAAAAATTAAGAATTGGAATCCGCCTGATGGATGGATAGAGTTCCAAACCATTGATGCTCATACAGAGGGGGAACCACTCCGAATTATTTTATCTGGTTACCCTGAGTTAAAAGGGAAAACCCTATTGGAAAAAAGAACTGATGCGAAAAATTATCATGATGAATTACGAAAAGTACTTATTTGGGAACCCCGAGGACATGCGGATATGTATGGTGCTATAATTGTTGAACCGGACACTACCGATGCAGATTTTGGTGTAATTTTTATTCATAATGAAGGTTACTCCACAGGTTGTGGTCATGCCATCATTGCTCTGACAAAAGTTTTTGTGGAAACGGGATTAATTGCTGTGAACGAACCAGAAACAGAAGTGAAAATGGATGTGCCTTCCGGATTCATTAAATCCTACGCAAAAGTTAAAAATGGACAGGTAACCGGAGTGAGATTTGAGAATGTCCCATCTTTTGTTCAATCACTTGATACAGAAGTTGATGTGCCCGGACTTGGAAAGATTAATTATGATCTTGCTTTCGGTGGTGCATTTTATGCTTTTGTGGATGTTGCACAACTTGGTTTGGATTGCACACCAGAATACCAAAATCTATTGATTGAGACTGGAATGAAAATAAAGTATGCGATCATGGATTCGGTTGAAACGGTTCATCCCTTAGAATCAGATATGAATTTTCTTTATGGTACAATTTTCACTGGTGAATCGAAAGACCCTAATCATCACAGTCGAAATGTCTGTATTTTTGCAGATGGGGAAGTGGATCGGAGTCCAACAGGTACCGGTGTTAGTGCTAGGGCAGCAATTCTCCTTTCAAAAGGTGAGATTAAGGTCGGCGAGTCTATCATAATTGAAAGTATTATCGGTTCGACATTTTCAGTAAAAATTGTTGCAACAAAAACCTTCGGGGATTACGATGCAGTGATACCTGAAGTCAGTGGCAATGCTTTCATAACTGGAAAGAATACGTTTTGGATCAACCCGGAAGACCCATTAAAAGATGGATTTATTTTAAGATGATAAAAACCGTCGAAATAAAAATATTGTATATAAATCACTAATATGAAATGCTACAAATGATTAAACGATTGAAATTATTATTGGTTATTTGTGGATATATCTATTCCCAAGGAACCAGTGGTATCGATTCATTAAGCATTATATCAGAAGACTGGTGTCATGATTTACCACGGGAAGCTTATGCTAAGCTTAAACGTGTTAATGTATCAAATGATTGGTTCGAAGTATATCGGTTAGATAATGATGTCTTTGCAATATATGAGCCACATCAATGGCAAGAAGTGATCTCATATTTGATTTTGGGCAGTGAAAAAGCCCTGCTTTTTGATACGGGTAATGGTATTGGGGAAATAAGTGAAATCGTTAATCAGCTTACGATATTGCCGGTAGTTGTCCTTAATTCACATACTCACTTTGACCATATAGGTGGTAATGCAGAATTCAGAGATGTTCTTGCAATGGATACAGACTATACAAAAAATAATATAGCGGGTTATTCTAATGAACTTGTTCGAGAAGAAATATCAGAAGAAGCGATATGTGGTTCTTTACCTTCTAGAATTAATCCTACAACGTATTCTACCCCATCTTTTACAGTTAAAAAATTCATTAAAGATGGTTATAAAATAGATTTAGGTGGCCGTATTCTTGAAGTTTTAAGCACCCCGGGACACACGCCTGATGCAATTTCACTCCTAGATATAAACTTGGGGTTACTTTGGGTAGGAGATATTTATTATGAAGGCCCCATTTGGTTATTTGTTCCGGAAACAGATTTGGATGAGTTTTATAATTCTGTAAACAGTCTTTGTAATATAGTTCCACATCTTAGAACTTTGTATACAGCACATAATAGTCCAATTGCTCAGCCTCAATCCTTATATGCGTTAAAAAAAGCGTTAATTAATGTCCAGAATGGCACAATTGCTGGAAAAGCTATTTCTGGTGGTCGCATAGAATATATTTTTCAAGGATTTTCATTGATTATCAGATAACATACCAATTCAATATGAAATTTAATTGGAAATATTACTATAAACCTGTGAGGTATATCGATAAGATGACCCCCGCTCAACCACCTGCTATTGATTATTCGCGATGGTGGAAAAACCGACAAATTTATTAGATTGAAGGAAGGGAAAAAATAATGCGAAGCTTAAAGTTAGATTTAGATCAATATGATACAGATAAGATAGATGGTAATTATCTTGAGCGATACGACCAGATTCTTGAACCTTGGATTGAAAAGAAGATTGTTCTTCTAGAACTTGGGGTTCGTAAAGGTGGCTCGCTATTGCTATGGCGTGATTATTTTCCAAAAGGTACAATTGTGGGCATCGATAAGAAATTGCCGAAGGATTTCATACCTACAGAACGCATTCACATGTATGAAGGTAGCCAAGCTGATCCGAAATTCCTGTCACGTGTCGTAAATGATGTTACTACAGACGGGTTTGACATCATAATTGATGACGCTTCACATATGGGTGAATTGACTAAAATTTCATTTTGGCATCTATTTGATAATCACCTAAAGCCTAATGGTTTATATGTAATTGAAGATTGGGGTACTGGTTACTGGGATGATTTTCATGACGGCAAAAGTCTTAACCTTGATTCAAATTTGAAATCGTTTATTAGGCTTAATCAGTTCTGGTCAAAGGTAGCTGGCAAATTGCGCTTGAAAATTCCTATGCGATGCCACAGTTATGGGATGGTAGGTTTTGTCAAACAGTTAATAGATGAGCAGGGCGCGCCCGATTCTACTAGAAAAAGATTTAGAGACGAACCCAAAAGAGGATCGAAGTTTGAAAATATGATTATTTTTCCTGGTCTCGTATTTATCAAAAAGGTTGGTTAACAAACTAACATATATGAGAGAACCAAGACAGATAGTCATTTTATTGTGGATATGGTTATGTTTCATTTCTTGCAGCAGTGATGATGATGCGCCGACAATAATAGAACAAACAGGCTCTACGTTACCTAACAGCATTATTTTTAGGGAAATACCAGTCGAAACTTTTACAATGGGTGGGACAACAATCCAGAATGATGCACCTGTTATTAGTGTGACCTTATCAGCATTTGCGATATCTGAAAAAGAGATTACAAACCAGGAGTACATAGACTTTTTAAATGGTGCCTATGTGGATGGGTGGATTACTGTATCTGCGCAACAAACTAGTGATCCTTGTGGTACCTATACAGAAAACATGGTTATTGGTGTAGGAAGTGCACCACATGCAGGAGAAATTTTTTTACAATTAGGAGAAACGGGTGGATGTACAAGTAGTGGAGAAGAAGAACATATTAATAATAGAAGCTGGATTTTGTTCAACAATTCTGGACATATGTTTGAATTGATAGATGATACAAAAGCCACCTGGCCGGTAAACTGGGTAAAATGGTACGGTGCCTATGCTTTTGCTCAATATTACAATGTTAGTTTACCCACTGAAGCACAGTGGGAATGTGCAGCGCGAGGAGGTCAACAATTAGAATATCCTACAAATGATGGTACCTTAGATTTAACAAAAGCCAATTATAACGGTGATATACCAGGTGTCTATAATCCAGTTGGACACCCCCTACCCGTAGGTTCTTTTCCAGCGAATCCTTATGGTCTGTTTGATATGGCCGGCAATATTTGGGAATGGTGCCAAGATTATTATGGAGAATCATTTTATTTGGATGGAACAACAGATCCTGTCAATACTTCAGCGGGTCCAAATAATAAAAGGATTAGGCGAGGGGGATCCTGGAATTATCACTCCAAGACTTTACTGACTTATTCGAGAGCTTCTGATTTTGAAAATAGGGGAAATAATCATTTTGGGTTTAGAATAGTCAAACAAGCTGAATAAGAAGAAAAAATTTTGCTTGGGTACAATCTTGTTGGTAGGAGATTTTTCCAAAAAACTTGTAGAAATTTCTCGACGAGAGATCGTCGAGAAATTTCTTGACATTTTGCCACAGAGGATAGTACGTTCACCGTCGAGAGTTAGTTCTCTTTACTTTTTTAACTAAACTAAAGGAGGAATCCAATGGCTGAAACAGTCAAATCATGTGGTGTAAGCAAAGAAAGTGGTTACCTATATTACCTCGGTAAAGATGGGAACGTTTGGCGTTCTAAAATGGCCCGTGCCGGTAAAGGCGGCGGCAATGCTGAAAAAGTAGCAAATGCTGGTGTAACGCGCGAATCAGGTTATCTTTACTTTATTGATAAGAATGGTGATGTAGCTCGCGCAAAAATGGCTCGGGGTCGTAAATAGATTCCTGACCAGATTTGAAAAAGGCCTCATTATTTTGAGGCCTTTTTTTTAAATAGTTAACACTGTGGAGGTGATTACACTATTTCTAATAGTAAGTTAAAAAATACTTCATGATGAATACTTAATTTGATTAATTTTACGATCGTGCATCGCCTAACAATATTAACCCTCTTATTATTTATAACCAGTTGTACGGCTCTCCGATCCAAATTTCCATCTAGGAATAGAGGTCTTAGAGACATTATTACTTCCATTCCTGGAGAAGTAAAGAAACTTCCTGTAGAATCAAAAGAACCAATTGTTCAGTCAAACCCGACCGTTTTGGATGGTTATATTAAATCACTGCCGAATGGCTGGGTATTGGCCCGAGAGCCAATCTCAGATTGGAATTCTAGTCTCTCTGCGGTGATGGGCTATTTCCCGGATTCGCTATCAGTGGCTGAATTTTGGGATGATCCGTTAACACTAAAATCTGGATTCCGCATTCCTGTAAGACGAGCGAAAATGATGTATGAGTATACGACAAGAATGACCATTGAGCGGATAGAACTACGGTTCATTAATATAGATTTTATTTATAGTATTACGAATATTGAGGCCTCACATTACAAACTTGAGAGTATTCATAAAACTATCGAACTGAAGAATGTTGGATTTCCACAGGTGACTACAGATGATGTTTTGCAGCATAAAATAATGATGACTTATGGACCACCAAACGAATTCGATGGTACGTGGCATCGCTATCAAGACTTCAACACGGAAATGAATGTACGTGTATTGGATGACTGGAATATGGCTATAAATCTACGTGGACTTATTGTAGAAAGTGATCTGCGGAGAGCAATCGAACAGGTATATTCTGAGGAAGGCATCGAGTATAAGAAAATACAGCTCATGGAGAGTTTCGACCTCTAAACTGTTTTTCGGCTGATGGTTTCTAGGCCGACCCTTTATGATTCATAGGCTATTATTAATATGTTTATCAGTACCATTTGTTTGGGCTGAAAAGCAACCAATTGTTTCCACTATCGAATTCAAAGGCCACTTTATTACAAAAGATTACATTATTGAACGCGAGATTCAGCATCCGATCGATGTTCCTTTAGACAGCGTAGTTGCACGTAGAGACCGTGATCGATTATATAATCTGGGTATTTTTGCGGACGTAACCTGGCGGGCCATACCATTGGAAGATCTAACTGTTATTTTGGAGTTTAAAGTTATTGAAACATCGTTGCGGATTCTGCCTGCAGGAGGGCCGGCATTCGAGGAAGAGTATGGTTGGTCATTTGGTGGAATGTTGCGGATCAATAATTTTCGAGGTAGAAATGAAAAATTTATGCTGGGTGGATCTACAGGTGCACGACGTGCCTATTTTTTTTCGTTTAAAAACCCCTGGATAGTAGGTGATCATGTTTCTCTGGATATTATGACTGGCAAGAGCATAACCGCACATCCGTTTTTGCCTTATGAACGAAACGTGACCACTGCAGAAATTAATTTAGGCCGTTATTTTGGTTATAGCCATAAAACCAGAATTGGGTTCGAATGGGAAAAGAAAACATTTAGCAATGATGAGGACACATTGGTATTCTCTTATATAGCTCCTCAAGGTAACTATATATATGATACGCGCGATATTTATCGTGACCCAAGTAAAGGGATATTAATTGTGCAAGGTTTTTATAGTCATATTGCATTGAATAGTGATAAACGAAATCTTTGGTGGAGTCAATCGTATAGCTTTTTCCACTCATTGGTTAAAAGCGACCGCAAACTAACAGCAGCATTCAATGTATCTTATTCGACAACATTTGGCGATGTGGATGAAGTATGGATTTCATGGTTAGGCGGTTCTGAGACAGTTAGAGGTTGGTCAATTCCTGATAGTACAATTTATATAAATATTGATAATACCTTTCGTTTTGGAAACCATTTCGCTATTATGTCTTTTGAATTACGTCAAACGATTATTCCCACCTCTGTTTTCACAACTGACCTATATAAATGGAAACAGGAATATGGTTTGAGCGCTATTGCGTTTGTTGATGTGGGATATATCAACAGCGACCGGAAAGAGTTATTTAGTGAATTGCCTATGGCCGGTATGGGTTTTGGATTTAGAATACCAGCACCGATGATAGGCATGATTGGGTTGGATTATGGCTGGGGTTATAGAGACGGCCAATTTACTGGTCGAACGCTGCATCTAACCATTGGTCAAAAGTTTTGATCTAGTTTTTATTCTTGAAAATAATCGCTTTTTCAAAGCGATTTTCAGTGCCATTTCGAATACGGCTGATATTAGTTCTATGGGTAAAAATGATGATCCATGGTACAAGCAGGCTAAAAACAATAAGAGAAAGGTTTGGGCTGATTAATCCCAACCGTGGCAGAATTAAAATAATAATCGGCAGGGCAATTGCTGCAGATATTGATCCTAGTGAAACATAACCGGTGGTAGTAATAACCGCAACACCTATTAGCAAACATAGTGGGAATACAAGGGGATATAAAGCAAGTAAGACCCCAATTAGAGACCCTACACCTTTACCGCCTTTAAAACCCGTAAATATTGGATAAATATGCCCGATTACTGCTGCAAAACCGCACAAAATTTGAACTAAACCTTGATCAGGAACTGGTAGTTGCTGAAAAATTATGGTGGCATATACAGCTGTTGGCAGCCAGCCTTTAAATATATCAAATGCTAAAACGAAAATGGCATATTTCCAGCCTAAAACACGGAAAACATTGGTTGCACCTGCATTGCCGCTACCATGTTCTCTGATATCAATATTTTTTATTACACGTGTCATAACAATACTGGTGGGGAATGATCCCGTGATATAGCTGGTTAACAATAATATTACTAGTTCAATCATTTGATTAAAGTGTAGGAATTAGTTGAAAAAAATATAATAATTGTTTAAGAATTCTTAATTGTCCAGAGGACTTTGTTCTGGTGCCAGCAATCCGCCTGAGATTACTGCCTTTAATCCTTCCTCGACCGTTAGGTCGGCATCGATCGCATCCTTTTTCGGAATAATGATGAAAACACCGGATGTAGGATTTGGAGTAGTGGGAACAAATACATGATAGTATTCTTTACCGGATCCATCTACACTCTCACCTGTAACAAAACTGATTGTCCATAATTCCTTTCGCGGGTATTGGATATAGATAACTCGTTGGTAATTTTCTGTTTGTGTCGCACCTGAGAAAGCATTAGTTATTTGTTTTAGAGTATTATAGATATTGTTTACCAAAGGTATTGATGAAATTAGTCGTTCTGTCCATGAAAACAAGCGTCGTCCAAGAACATTCGTTACGAATATTCCCAATGAAAAAATGATCAGCAACGTTAGAATTAGTCCGAAACCAGGGATTTCCAACTTGATCTTTTCCATAATAGGCGCAGTTAGCTGATCGAGAAATACAATTATAATTTTAATGATGTAAAAAGTGAGTGCTAGTGGTACTATTGCAAATAGACCAGCAAATGTAATGCGTTTAAAAAATGCCCACATGTTTTTAGTATATTGAATCTAACTACAAGGATCCTTCCAGTTCTAATAGAAATACCTTCTTTTCTTCGCCGCCTCCAAAGCCGCCAAGCTTCCCACTATGTGACAATACGCGATGACAAGGTATAATTATCGGTATGGGGTTATTTGCATTTGCACCACCTACTGCACGAACGGCTTTCGAATTACCGGTCTGTTCAGCAATAGTTTTATATGAAGCTGTTTTACCGTAAGGAATATTAGCTACCATCTTTAATACTTTTTTATAATAGGGAGGTGCTACAAGATCCAATTTTAGTTCGAACTTCGTTCGTAATAAATGAAAATATTCATTTAACTGATTGATAGGATTAGTTAATTCATCGTCATCTCGTTTTATATTCTCCTGAGGGTATAAAGTTTGTAAATACTGGTTGAAGGGTGCATGTTTCGAAAACATTACTCGCCTTAATCCATTATTTGATTTGGCAATGCCTAATTGACCAATAGGAGATGACATTGTGCTGTAGAATATCATAAAATAAATTGAGATTTATTAATATTCTTGATGTACAGTAGAGTTATTTGCCAGCGTGCAACCGCACCACGAAAGGGCAGGCTACAAAAATACTGGAATACGTACCTACGATTACCCCAACCATCATGGCGAACGCGAAAAGATTAATTACTTCACCGCCAAATAACCAAAGCACTAGTACAACAATAAAAGTAGTGACGGATGTAATAATTGTTCGGCTCAAAGAATCATTTATACTATGGTCAACAACTTGTGTATAAGTCAGTCGTTTCATGGATTTTACATTTTCACGTATGCGATCGAAAATAACAATGGTGTCATTCAGTGAATATCCAACAATAGTAAGAAAAGCTGCTATAATGGGTAATGATATTTCATACCCCATAATGGAAAAAATTCCAAGAGTAACAAATACGTCATGCGCCAACGCCGCAATAGCACTTAAAGCAAAATTAAATTCGAACCTAATAGAAATATAAAATAGTATTAACCCCAACGCAGAAATGATAGCCAAAATGGCTTTATTACTAAGTTCAGAGCCGATTTTGGGTCCCACTTTTTCGATTGACAGAATGAAGTCACTTTCCACTTCTGGAAGTTCATCAGGAAAGGACTTCCTAAGATGAGCGATAATTCTTTGAGCGAAATTCTCAGGCTCTTCATCCAGGTGAGGTATACGGACGGAAATATCCCTTTTGTCACCGAAGAGTTTTATTTCTGCTTTACTAAAATCAAATGGTTGACCATCTATAGATACAACACTCATTGCCGAACGGATATCATTCACATCAACCGGATCAGTAAAATGCACAGCCATAAAAGTACCTCCTTTAAAATCAATACTTAATAATGGTCCGCCTGCTAGTATTAAGGAAATGATACCCGCACCGATCACCGCACCAGATAAGTAAAATCCTAATCGGGATTGTTCCATAAACTTAATTTTAGTTTCTTTGATGAGTCTCATATACTTAGTTTTTCTAGACCTTTACGTTCTGTGAACGAATTAAAAATTGTACGGGTGACAAAAATAGCTGTAAACATAGATATAATAATTCCCCAGAATAATACTGTTGCAAAACCTTTTATAGGGCCTGTGCCAAATTGATAAAGTACAAGTGCCGCCACCAATGTGGTAACATTCGCATCAATAATTGTAGTAAGTGCGCGAGCATAACCGCTGTCAATTGCTGTTCGAGGTGTTTTCCCTTTTCTTGATTCCTCGCGAATTCTCTCAAATATAATAACATTGGCATCAACGGACATTCCTACTGTTAGTATCAAGGCGGCAATACCTGGTAATGTCAGTGTAGCACCAAGTGATGCCAAGACAGCAAGTACTAATAAAATATTCCAGATCAATGCAAAATCTGCAATTATGCCAGACAGCTTATAATAAAAAGGTATAAATACTAGGATCAGTGTCAAACCAAGAAGGACAGAATAAGTTCCTTTTTTAACGGAATCAGCACCGAGAGAAGGGCCTACAATTCTTTCTTCAATTATTTTAACTGGGGCCGGCAAAGCACCAGCACGTAGTACAATGGCAATATCTTTAGCTTCATCCATGTTGGCAAAACCTTCGATCAGGGTTCCACCATCCGTTATCTTTGTGCGGATTGACGGTGCCATATGCACCTTTTTATCTAAGACTATAGCTATGCGTCGACCGATATTTGCCCCAGTGATCCGGGACCACGTACGTGCTCCATCACTATTCATGTCAAGTAAAACTATTGGTTGCCCAACAGCACTTGTTCCTTGGCCGCCTATAGTCGCATTCGCTTCTTCAATGACACCACCAGTTAGATCAGCATCATGTTCCAGGTAATACATGGAAACAAGTGGTTCTTCCAGCCCCGTATTTGTTGTGTAATTCTCTGCTTCAGGGGCAAAAAGAAAACGACCATTTCCTAAAGATAGTTTATCCTGAACTTCAGGTTTATTAATGATTTTTTTTATAGCGTATAAATTCTTTTCCGGTACAGCAATATTATTTCCTAGGGCACGCAGCATGGAAGAAAAAGGTCGTTCTCGAAAAATATTTTGATCTACCACAACTGCTGTGTCTCCGCTTCCTGCATCCTCTGAACTCAATCCATCATCGCCAAAAAGTTCACTAATTGAAATAGTTTGGTCATTACTTACTGCTAACTCTCCATCTTCGGTCTGTGCCTGTTCACCATCAACTGCAGCAACTAAGGCCTCCAATTCCTCATCTCCCCTAACAGCTTTGTCGATCTGAGACAAAATGTCGTTAGTAGCTTCAGGGGATTTGACCATAAAAAATTCCAATTGTGCAGTGCTTTGTAATAATGCTCGCGCCCTTTCAGAATCCTGGATTCCAGCTAATTCTACAATGATACGTCGATTACCCTGTTTTTGGATTGTTGGTTCAGAAACACCAAATTGATCAACTCTGTTCTGTAGTATTTCTAAAACACGGTTAATAGCGTCATCTGCCTGTTCTCGAATGCTATTTATTATATCTTCAGCTTTGGCACCATAATCCACATCGTAGTATCGTGGTAATCGCAGTCCGTTCTCACTAATCTTTTCAGTAAAGACAGTAAAAAATTTTTTCTGAGGATTTTCAGCCAAGATATTTCGTACTTCATTTACTGTACGTTCAAATTTTGGATCCTTATTAATAGCTAGAGTCGTAACAAGTGTCGGCAGGTCTACTTCTAGAACAATATAAATGCCTCCCTTGAGATCTAACCCTTGCTTGATAATTTTATTTTCGAGATCTTCAAGTGTTCCGGTCTCCCGCATATATTGAATATCTTCAGGTGACAATTGCTGATATTTAATAGAAGGCCACAGCGTTAAAAGTGCCCAAGCCAGAACTAGGCTAATAATAATATACCGTGGTGTAAGGTTTTTAGACATTTTATTTATTGAATTGCTTTTATATCAAAAAAGCCTGCGAATATACCGAGCATAGAAATGAGGTACCAAATTTTATTTCCAGAATAAAATTTCACGTTAATACGTTCAAATTTTTCCCAACTTCAGTAAATGCATCCACCGCTTCATCTAGTTGATGAATATCCATAGCTGCAGATATTTGAACGCGAATTCGTGCCTCTCCTTTGGGAACAACTGGATAGAAAAAGCCAATCACATAAATACCCTTTTCTAATAATTCAGTAGCCATTTTTTTGGCCAGGACGGCATCATAGAGCATAACTGGTACTATGGGATGTTTACCTTGTTTAATATCAAATCCAGCAGCCATTATTTTTTCCCGGAAATAAAGCGTATTTACTTCCAGTTTATCACGGAGTTCTGTATTACCTGAAAGCATATCAAACACCTTTATGCCAGCAGCTACGATGCTAGGCGCTAATGTATTGGAGAAAAGATAGGGCCGCGAGAGTTGGCGCAGCATATCTATAATTTCCTGTTTTCCAGTTGTAAAACCCCCTGAAGCACCTCCCAGCGCCTTTCCCAGCGTAGAAGTCCATACATCCACTTTATCCATCACGCCATGATATTCCGCAGATCCACGCCCGGTCTGGCCTATAAATCCAGTGGCGTGAGAGTCATCTACCATAACCAGGGAGTCATATTTATTTGCCAATTCAGTTATTTCATCTAGCTTGGCAATATTGCCATCCATGGAAAAAACGCCGTCCGTAGCAATCATTCGCAGACGGTTATTTTGTGCTTCCTGGAGTTTAATCTCCAAATCGGCCATATCACTATTCTTATAGCGAAATCGTTGAGCTTTGCAGAGTCGAATTCCATCTATGATAGATGCGTGGTTCAGCGCATCTGATATTATTGCATCATCTGGACCTAATAATGTTTCAAATAAACCGCAATTAGCATCAAAACAGGATGTATAAAGTATGGTGTCATCAGTGTCGAAAAATTCTGAAATATTTTGTTCTAGTTCCTTATGGATGTCCTGTGTACCGCATATAAAGCGAACAGAAGACATACCGAAACCATGATTTTCCAGCGCATTTTGTGCAGCAGCTTTGATTTCTGTATTGTCCGATAAACCCAAGTAGTTATTGGCACAAAAATTGAGAACTTCGCCGCCTTCAAGTGTGGCAATTATTATACCTTGTGGCGTGGTAAGTGTTCGCTCTTTTTTATATAGACCTTCTGCTTTTATTTTATCCAATTTGTCACTGAAAATGTTCTTGTGTAGAAACATACTAGTCCCAGTTTAGTATTACTTTACCGCATTGTCCATTATCAACCACTTCAAAGCCTTGTTGGAAGTCTTCAGCATTAAATTTGTGGGTGATAATTGGCGACACATCCAATCCACCGCGTAAAAGCTGGGTCATTTTATACCATGTTTCAAACATCTCTCTACCGTAAATACCTTTTATTCTGAGACCTTTAAATATGATGTCATTCCAATTGACCGATGTGTCGTTAGGCAAAATACCCAATAGCGCAATTTTTCCACCATGGTACATGGTGCGGATTATGTCCTGTAGGGCATTGGGATTTCCTGACATTTCCAAACCAATATCAAATCCACTGGAAATTTTCAATTCGCTGAAACAATCTTCAATATTTTCATTCCGAATATTCACTATTTTATCGGCACCCATTTTAGAAGCAAGATCCAGACGGTAATCATTGATGTCACTAACTACAACATTGCGCGCACCGAGTTGTCTGCATATAGTGGCTGCCATACATCCGATTGGCCCTGCCCCAGTTATTAGAATGTCTTCTGCTACCATACTGAAGCTCAATGCACAGTGTACTGCATTACCGAGCGGATCGAAAAAGGCAGCGACGTCCGTATCAATATCGTTGTGTACAGGCCATAGGTTACCTTCTGGTAATGCCATGTATTCAGCAAAAGCACCATTACGCTGGATGCCAATACCAATAGTTTTATTACACAAGTGCCGTAACCCGGCGCGGCAGTTACGACAATAACCGCAGGTTATATGACCTTCACCGGATACTATATCACCTTTTTTATAATGGGATACCCCCAGACCAATCTCTTCGACAACTCCTACGAATTCATGACCAATAATTAACGGTAGCTTAATGGTGGATTGGGACCATTCATCCCAGTGATATATATGCAGATCGGTACCACAAATCGCCGTTTTTATAATTTTTATTAATACATCATTGGTGCCAATATCCGGTATTTGCATTTGTTCTAGCCAAAGTCCCTTCTCTGGATATTTTTTTACTAATGCTTTCATAAAACTCATAGTGAGAACATAATAAAATTTAGCAATGTTATCATTGTCTTAAAATTTATGCAAATTGCGATGTTGTACTAACTGGATTAATATGATATTCAGGGATGTAACCCGCTTGTTAAACCTTGGAGAGACAATTAAATTTGTCTTGTTTTCTTGATACATAATACATTTCTTAAATCTGTGATATGGCCAAAATTATTGCCCTAACAAATCAAAAAGGAGGTGTTGGTAAAACAACTTCAGCAGTTAATATTGCTGCCAGTTTAGCAGTGAGTGAGATCAGAACGCTATTGATCGATATGGACCCCCAGGCAAATACCACCACGGGTATAGCAGAAATTATTGAAAAGCGTGCCGAAAATACTATTTATGACACATTGGTGGATGAAATACCAATTAAAGATACTATTACAAAAACAACCTTTAATTATCTTGACGCAATTTTATCAACAAAAGACCTGGTTGGTGCAGAGATTGAATTGGTTAGTGTTATTGCCCGGGAATTAGAATTAAAAAAAGCATTGGCAAAGGTCAAAAGGAAATACGACTATATAATCATTGATTGTCCGCCTTCACTGGGTTTACTCACACTTAATAGCCTGACTGCTGCAAATGCTTTAATTATTCCAATTCAGGCAGAGTATTATGCATTGGAGGGGCTAGGTCAGTTATTGAATACTATTCGATTGGTACAGCAACATTTAAACAAAAATTTGAAAATTGCGGGTGTATTAATTACAATGTTTGATGGTCGATTGAACTTGTCAAAACAAGTACTTGGTGAGGTAAAAGGTTATTTTGGTGATAAATTATATAATACTGTTATTCATCGTAATGTACGACTGGGTGAGGCACCTAGTTTTGGAAAACCGGCATTATTATACGATGCCAATTCAGTAGGGTCACAGGATTATATGACACTTGTAGAGGAGATAATTAAAAATGGCTGCTAAACGGTTGGGAAGAGGCCTTGAAGCATTGATACACGGCCCTGAAGGAGCGGATTTAGGGCACGCGGGAGTAACAGATATACTTATAGAAAATATTGTTGCCAATCCATTGCAGCCCCGGAAAGACGGTCTGGATGAAAAAAGTCTTGAGGAATTAATCGCGTCGATTAAGCAAAAGGGTGTGATAACACCGATTACTGTTCAACAAGACAAAGACAACTTCATTGTTATTGCTGGAGAACGACGCTTACGTGCGTCCAGGTTAGCAGGATTAAAACGGATACCAGGCTATGTGGTAACTATTTCAGATGAATCTGAAATGATGGAAATAGCATTGATCGAAAATATACAGCGTGAAAATCTCAATCCTATTGATGAAGCAGAAGGATATGCAATTCTACATAGCAAATTCAACCGTACGCAGGGCGATATAGCAAGTGCGGTGGGTAAAAAGCGGGTTACAATTTCAAATGCATTACGGTTATTAAAATTACCTAGTGATATAAAAAATAGTCTTCGTGATAGAAAAATTTCTGCTGGTCACGGCCGCGCAATTTTAGGGATGAAAACAACGGCAGGAATGATGAAACTATATAAGGTGATTATTGAAAAGGATCTTAGTGTACGGGCTGCTGAGGCGTTTGCTAAAGGCAAATCAACCAAAAAGTCAAAACCTACCAGAAGTAAGTCCCTTGGAACCAATCATCAGATCAGGATTGTTGAAAATGAACTTATTTCAGTCCTTGGTACAAAGGTCCGGCTACATTATTCCAAAAAAGGCGGGAAGATTGAAATACATTTTTTTTCTGATGATGATTTGGATAGGGTATTAGATTTATTAAGGTCAATAGAATAATTTAGCAATGAGGCCCGATAAATATACTGTATTGCTTATACCTGATAACGAATCAGCGGGTAAAAGTTTTACATTTAAGCGCCGCTGGTTTATTTTAATCATTACAATGACTGTTGCAATAATTACCTCAATCGGAATTGCTGGATACTTTTTTATTCCTCGAGCTTTAGATTATCAAAGAATGCAAAGTGGGTATAATGAATTAGTGACAGAAAGATCTAAAGTTATGAATTTATACCATGATCTACAGCGTTTGCAGCAGATGGAAGGATTATTGCGGAAAAATCTTGGTGCAGATCTGGAACTGTCTAAATATGAAGAAGATCTTGGTGGTTTGGTGTATAATGATGCAAAAAGCGATGATGTAAAATATTCTACAGATCGAATTGGTAATATTCCCACTAAAGCTCCTATTGATGGTTATGTAACCCAGCGGATGGTAGTTCGTCCCCATGTTTGGAAAAATAATCATTACGGGATCGATATTTCCGTTCGGGAGGGAGATCCCGTTGTAGCCTCAGCGGCAGGTATAGTTATATTTTCTGGTTGGTCAACAGATTTAGGTAATATGGTCATTCTTTTTCATGGAAATGACTACTTTACATTTTATGGCCATAATCAGGTAAATCTCATCGAGAAACGAGATATTGTAAAGCGCGGTGATGTTATATCACTTGCAGGAAATACTGGTATATCTACTGGGCCACATTTACATTTCGAAGTGTGGGAAGGATCAAATCCTTTGGATCCATTAGAATTCTTCCCTGAGTATAAAGATAAAGATTTAAGCGCAGAATAGTATGGCAAAGATTGATTTTAAAAATGTGCAGACAATGATTGGTGTCGAAGCAGTTGTCAATGGTCCAATTAAAATGCGTGGCGGAATTATTGTGTATGGTAAAGTCTATGGGGATATCCATACAGAAGGACCGGTACGTATCACTATATCAGGAGAGGTAATAGGGGATATCCAGGCTAGCGATGCGCACATTGGCGGTAGTATACAAGGTAATGTTACCGTTTCTAATAGAATAGTTCTCGGTCGCAAGTCAGAGTTGAAAGGGGATTTGATTTACCACAGTCTTGTAATAGAAGATGGCGCACAATTCGAGGGATCTTGCAGCGTTATCGGTGGTAAGCAGGATGCGTCAGATTCGTTAGTATCCGAAGAGAAACTTCGATTTACTATGGCATCCCCATCTTCTGAGCCAAATGCCTGATCCAAAAGAATCTTTGCCCAACCAATCTTTTTACTATTTTCAAAAATTTTTAGCTAAATCAGGTCCAGCCGCCTCTGCATCCTATGCACTTATTGGTGCCGTGTTGCTGTTTGCTCTTGTTGGGTATTTTATTGATAATCATTACCAGTCATCGCCTTGGTTTACCCTTGCTGGTACATTCCTAGGACTATTAGTTGGGTTTTATGAATTGGTAAAAGTAATATGGTCAAATAAGTGATGAAATTAACTATATATATTAGCATGGCTTGTGTTGGTACCTGGGGATTATTAAGCGCAGCGTTGCC
>ERZ651768.1428-NODE-1428-length-17473-cov-2.332145_pt1 | contig 17473 bp, 13 predicted proteins | sample MGYA00514754_ERZ651768 | MGnify/ENA metagenome assembly ERZ651768
GTTGCATCGGCGAGTGGAGTGGATGCTATTAAGTTTCAGACTTTCCAGGCAAGTGAGCTAGTAACAGTATCAGCGCCAAAAGCAGCGTATCAAACAGCAAATGTCGGGAGCAATCTATCTCAGTACGAGATGCTGAAAAATCTTGAACTAAGTGAGTATGCGCACCGAGAGCTAAAACGATATTCCGAGGAGAAGGGTTTAGTTTTCATGTCTACTGGATTCGACATTCCAAGTCTCAAGTTTCTCGCCTATGATCTAGGAGTTAGCCGACTAAAAGTACCATCAGGTGAGCTAACTAACGGTCCTTTGTTGTTCGAGTATGGCAGGACAAATCGAGAATTAATAATTTCAACAGGTATGTCTTCACTGGATGAAATTAAGCTAGCACTTGGGGTGGTTGCCCATGCCTCACTAAATCCAAATGAATTTCCTTCCAACGTGAGGTTTCTCGATTCCTTTTGTTCTGAGGAGAGTCAAGAGGTTTTACGACGTCATGTCACGCTTTTACACTGTACGTCAGAGTATCCAGCTCCGATAGATGATCTAAACTTGCTTGCGATAGAAACTCTACGTAAAACATTTGGGTTGCGAGTGGGATATTCAGATCACAGCGAAGGTATATTTGCTGCTGTAGCTGCGGCAGCACTTGGATCTGTTGTAATAGAAAAACATTTTACCTTAGATAAAGAACTAGAAGGACCAGATCACCGGGCTTCTCTAAACCCCGTAGAATTGGGTCAGATGGTAGAAGAAATTCGTAAGATTGAAGTAGCGCTGGGAAATGGAAATAAGAACCCGACGACCTCTGAGTTGATTACCCAACAAGCAGTTCGAAAAAGCCTCTATGCAAAGTTGCCAATTGAAGCAGGTGAGTTGTTTACCGAAAGAAATCTAACGTCCAAAAGACCTCAAAGTGGTATTAGCCCGATGGAATATTGGAAATTGTTAGGTACAGTTTCAGAACATTCTTACGAGGAAGATGAGAAAATAAGATGACACAGGCTAAAACAAAACTATTCATAATTGGAGGTGGAGGCCATAGTCGAGTCGTTATAGATTCCTTTCGAAAATCCGGTAGTCAAATTGATGGTATTGTTGATCCTGCGTATGCCAAATGTGAAATTGTTGTGGGGATTCCAGTAATTGGTGGTGATGAGGTACTTGATACGTTCTCAATCGATGCTATTCGACTAATTAATGGGGTAGGTGTTCTCCCAGGTAACCTAGGTCGATGGAAGATTACGGAAAGACTGAGGAATAAAGGATTTAAATTCGTCACTGTAGTTGATCCAGATGCGGTTGTCTCGTCACGTGTCAAAGTCTCCGAAGGGGTGCAAGTTTTGGCTGGTTGCATATTGCAGGATGGAGTAACAATCGGCAGAGATTCAGTTGTCAACACAGGAGTTATTCTTGATCATGACTGCAATCTCGGTGAGAAATGTTGGATATCGCCTGGCGTTACGATATGTGGTGGAACAACCATAGGATCTAACGCGTATATCGGAACGGGAGCCACTTTAATACAAAACATAAGGATAGGTGAGGGTGCCTTAATCCGAGCAGGTACTGTTGTCGTTGAAAATGTTCCTCCTAGGACAATCCTTAAGTAGATTCCGAGATAAAGAAATTATAGTTATGAATGGTTGGGAAAAATCGACATTGTATTTAACAGATACGATGGGAAAAGCCGTTAAAGTGCTTGAAGAAAATAGAGTACTTGGTATTGCCTTGGTAATTGACAAACATCGGAAATTGTTGGGGACTGTAACCGATGGCGACATCCGGAGAGCAATAATTCGACATTGTGGTATGGAAACACCTGTTGAACAACTTATGAACAATTCGCCAGCTGTCGTAACCGCAAGGGATGGAAAGGAAAAAATACGCCATGTCATGGCAGAAAAATTCATCACGAGACTTCCAGTTGTTAATGATGATGGCGTCATTATCGGTTTAATTGGACAGGATTCTGGACTTACAAGCGGTTGTTACGATAATTCAATTTTATTGATGGCGGGTGGTTTTGGGAGAAGATTGCACCCACTCACTGAGAGTATTCCTAAGCCTTTGCTAAAAGTAGCAGAGAAACCAATCCTAGAAGCAATAGTCGACCAGCTGTCTGAACAAGGGTTTAAAAGATTGTTCATGTCGTTGCACTACCGAGGTGAGATGATAAAAAACTACTTTGGTGATGGATCGGCGTGGAATGTGACGATTGAATACCTGGAGGAGAATTCTCCATTGGGGACGGCTGGTGCACTAAGCCTAGTTAACTCCGAGAATGCGGTATACCCCCTTATAGTAATTAATGGTGATTTAATGACTAGAATCAACTATGGGCGCCTATTAGAATTTCATAAAGAGCAAGGTGGTGTAGCTACTCTCTGTGTAAAGGAATATGAACATCAGATTCCTTATGGCGTAGTGGAGGTAGAACGTGGGGAGGTGAGTCTGATTAACGAAAAGCCGTCACATAAATGTTTTGTTAATGCTGGCATTTATGTCTTAGATGAGGCGGTAGTGAATACTGTTGACGAAAATCAGCCTCTTGCGATGACAGATCTCCTGTCAAGTCTAGTAGCCGGAGGTGAGAGGGTAAATGCTTATCCTATTCATGAGTATTGGCTAGATATAGGTAGGTTATCTGAGTATAGACGGGCTACCAAAGACGTTGAGTTACGCTCAGATAGTTCTTAGTTTGTTGTCTGTTCTCGCACATTGTAAGTTCTAAATGCGATGTAAAGTCCTGATTTTATCTACTGATCTGTCCGGGGGCGGTGCAGAATACGTTGCTCGTTTGATGACAGATCGAATTGAGCATAGCATTTGTATACTGTTTGAGAACAAAAAATCCATTTGCCCAGAAAAGAGTCGATTGTATGTGGTACCCGGTAGTCAGATCGACAAAAGGTTGTTTACGCTTGTCCGAAATATTCTTAGGTTAATCTACATCCAAATTATAAAGTTGATATATAGGCCAGGTATTACTATTAGCCACCTCGAAGGCCCAAACATTGCAAATCTCCTTAGTATAGGAGGTGGTCGCCGTTTTATATTTGTTCATAACAAGCTGAATTCAAATTATGATGGTAGCAATCGGTTTGATAATCTAAAGTTATTTCTGGCAAGAATTCTTTATCAAAGAGCACATCTGGTTATAGGTGTTTCAAGAGAAATTTGCAGAGAGATGATAGAAGACTACGCAGTTAATCAGGAGCGCGTACGATATTTAGCCAATCCGATAGATACCAAAACAACAAAAATAATGGCGCAGGCACGGTTTAATGATGACCGTGATTTGATCTTAGAGACTCGTTATGTTGTGAATGTAGCAAGTTTCACTGACCAAAAAAATCATGAATTATTGATTGAAGTATATAGTCAGGTTATAGAGTCACAAGCCGATTTAAAGCTGGTCCTTCTTGGGGATGGTGAAAAAAAATGTCACATAAAGGATATTTGTACTGAAAAAGGTATAGTGATAAACGATCTCATAGTAGATGATTTTAACTCAGATGCCCAAGTGTATTTTTTGGGCTTCCAAACGAATCCATATCCGTTTGTCCAACATTCGCAACTGTTTATCCTAACTTCTTATTGGGAAGGCCTGCCTATCGCTGTACTCGAAGCTATGTGTCTGGGTAAGACTCTAGTACTAACTGATTGCTCTAGTGCAGTTAGAGAAATTATGCTGGGAAGTGATGAAGATATTGACTGGACGCGGCGTGATGAAGCAATTAGAACAGACTATGGCTACATGTTGCAAAACCCTGGGGAAACAAAAGATCTGTTGAATTATGACTTGTGGGAGCGGGCAATTAATACAATTTTAGTAGATGACAGGTTTAGGCGTGAGTGTGGGAAAGCCGCTAAAGCATATGCACAATATCATGATATTTCTATACTCGAAGAGAGGTGGGAAAACTTGTTCGCCAGATGATTTTATTCACCCACCTTATTTGTTTTAGTAACAGTATTATCTTTAGTGAATACGCTAACAAGCTTAGTGTTGAGGCAATTGTCATGCCAGATTATGAATTCTTCAATAGCGCCAAATATAGATTCTGATAATTCGTAGACATAGTTTTGGAATTGAGGTGTTTGGTAATGATAGACCTAGCGGCGTCTGAGTGTTTTTTCGTAAAGTTAGAATTTTGAATTACCTCAGCAAGTTTCTTAGCGTCACGAAGAGGATAAAGGACGCCAGCTTTATTTGAATAGCTAAGAATTTCTTGATGGGGTGCGATGTCAGAAAGTATGACTGGGACACCGTAGGCAAGTGATTCGAGGACAGAATTTGGCATTCCTTCGGATAGTGATGTAGATATAAAGCCATCGGCAGCGTTCAAGTAGTCCCCCACGTTGTTGACATGGCCTCGAAAAATAACGTTTTTACTGCGTGCGGCCCGAATACATGAGGCCTGTAGAGGGCCATCACCTAATAGGCAGAGATAAATATCATTGTTGGTTGGGAGAGAATTAAACGCACTTATAGCGGTTTCTGGCATTTTTCGAGGAATAACTGGACCTGCCCAAACAAATAACATGCCACTGGCCGGTAGGCCTAACTCGATCCGGAGCGCAAGCTTTTCTTTTCTTTCCGATTCTCTATGGTTCGGCGTATAGCGGATCCCGTTACTTATAAAGCTCGATCTCAATCCTAGTTGATTGTTGGTTTCTGAAATAGATTGGGAACACGTGATAACCTGAGGGATATGTTTAAGTAATCTAAGATGAAAGTTCGCCATTAATTGACCACTTATTTTTCCATATAGCAACGGATAATCAATTAATGGGTTATTTCTTTGGGTTGCAACTCTATTAGGAAATTGGTTAAGCCGACTATTTAAATAGTCACTTCTTATGCCTTGCGAATGAATTATGTCAGGGCGGAATGCGTTGAGTAGGCGGTGTAAACGAACCTTGTTTAGAATTACACCGGATACCCGAGATAAGCCAAGAGAGTGCATCTTCAAGCGTAAACTTTGGAATTTATTCCAACTTGATAAAGAGGGCTCAGGTGAAAGTGTGACCAGGGTGGTCTCAAAGAGATTGGGACTGAGGTGATAGATTAGATTGTAAAGCTGGTTGGTGGGCCCGGATGTCCCTAAGTTAGAAACCAAGTAAAGTAACCTAATTTGTTTCAAGGATTTCGTACTCACCGTAGTTCTAGAACAAGAAAATATAGAGTGTTTTTTAAAAGGAAATAAGACGTGCTTATAAAAGGGAGCTATTTAGGAATTATTTGATATACGTATATATGATCGTTAGCCCAAATAAGTCTGAATAGATCGGGATTATTGAGAATAAAAAGATCAATATCTTCAGGATATAAGTTCGATATTTTCAATATGTTCCGGGGCCAGTGACCTGCAACGGCAGAACTTCTTGTCATCAAGCCGTCACGTCTATTGACCACAAGCAGATGATTGGTAAAGTCGGAATACTTTATGTCGGTTTCGTAATCTTTGTTGTGGTTAGGGAAATAGTTAGAACTATTTCGATTTGGTATTCGTCCAAAAACTGATGAATCCAGCACGAAAGTTGTAACATGATCAGTCAAGACGCCTCGTATAGGCTGAACTAGCTTAATACGATTTATTTCAATTATAAGATCGGACCAGAGGTTAGCCCCCGCCGTTTTGTCTACCGCGGAAAGACTCGAAAAACGCGAGGTGCGGTTGTATTTGTCTCCGATGGAAAACGGCGTTAGGGATAATAAGATTAATGTTATAAACGACCACAAAAGCACTTTTGTAAAAGGCTTGCGGTGATTAGATAAATAATCAATAAAAAATACTATCAGCAAACTAGCCGTAATAGAAAGCGGCATTAGATAAGAAGTACGCCATAAAGTAGTTGAACTACCAATATGCAAAAAAAGTAAAGAAAATACCGGATTAAAATGAGTAAATACTGGTGAAAACATACATACATTTATGTAGTCGTTGTCACGAAAATATTTAATGTTAAGTACATAGAAAATATAGATGACTACACCAAAATATCCGAGAGTATCCCAAAAACGAAAAGTCGGGCTAGCGATTGGTAAAGCAGGATGACTAGAAAAAAGGCCGGTTAGCGAAATAACATGTGGGGTATGACCCCAAGGCGAAGGGCTTTTTAAGACTAATGTGACGACTGTCCCTATGGCGATGATTGAAATAATTGATAGAGATAACAAAAAATGGCGCTTAAGAAGCATTTGGGAGTTGGTATGATTTAAATATAGGCGTGCCGTACGCCATACTGTAATTCCGGCCATTACTATGACTGCAAACATTGCTTCCTGTGTATGTACTAAAGCCATAGTGATTAGGAATATAGCTATCAGACATAGTCGAGTTAGTCTTGTATGTTTATCTCTAAGGAAGTCTAGAAGCAAAGAAATACATAGAAAAAATATGGGGAAACAGAATATCGTTGGAAAGTATGCATAGTAGCGAACATAAGAAAACGTAGCTGTTCCGAATGATGTAATAGTCAGTAATGTAGATAGAGTCGCAGCTAATATAACCAGACGACTCGATAGTCTTGAGCGTTCCAGTAGTGAAACAGTAAATAAATAAATAGAGCCAAGAAATATTACAGCTGGGACTAGTGTGCTACTACTGATAGAGGCTAAAGGCGGATGTTTAATCGTATGTGCGACTTTAGCGTGTAGAAAATGAATAAAGTCGATATGACCAACAGATTGCGCTAGTGTAGATATCGGAGAATTGAACTGATCGTCTGCTACTGCATTCAATGCAATGTTGACACGTGCAAGGTGTTCCCAAAAATCAGACGGGATTTCAGTATAGGGTCCGACGATATAATGATATATAGCAAAGGTTGCTATGACTAGAATCAATCCTAAACTGACATAGGAGAACTTCGTAGTTTGTGGGTCTAAGTCTAGGCCTATTCGTGTAAAGCGTTTGTATATAGTGGCTAATGCTAGCGGGGCTATTATTAATTGGAGAGACCATGCCCAATAAGAAACAGGTGCCTCTGCCCATCGAAAAGGTAATTGAATAACAGTCAAAAGCGTAAAACTGATAGCATAAGAAAGAAGAAACTTGTGCTTTCTGATGTTAAATAAGTAGACAATAAAATATCCAGGGAAAAAAAGATAAACTGAATAGATCAATACAGTAAGAATGTCGTCATAGTAGCTGGGTATAGAACTGAGAAAATTCATGACAATCTCACGATGTGAAGTCGGTCAATAAATTCGAAACGGAGAAGAATATAAAACTCGATTAAGCTAGTTTTCTATAAAAGATGGCAGGAGACTAAAATAATGTTTTGCATATTGCTGCTGAAAATTAGTATGTACAGAGATGGTGTTGCAGATCTAACAATTGAGTAAGTATTAAATAATGGAGATCCTGAGCCGTCCAGGCATAGTAATTGTATTAGTATTATGGATACTTCCACACATTCTTTTTCTACGATTGGTAACCGTAGGGTTCTGCAAGAATACACTGGTAATTTGCATTGTTTGTCTGGCGACGGTTTATGCCATAAAGCCTGTTACTTTTGATCTTCCAAAGTATTCATCTTATTTGGCCAGTGGCTATTTAGGCAACAACAAGTATTCTTATAGTAAAGAAGACGGCTTGGTACTGCATCCTTGGGATACTACGGGTGATCCGTTTGTCCAGTCCTACCCATATGACCGAGCATTTGTACAATTAGCTAGAGGATTACACCACTTATTGCCCATTGGTCCTTATCTCCCTAGAGTGGCAGCAGGTCACCACCGCTATGTTTCAGATTTCCAAGTTATTGCAATATCTATATTGGGACTATTTTTCATAATGTTGGCTTATTTGGTTGCTTGTAGAGCAATGCCTGCTAGGCAATCACTTACTCAGACTATATTGTACTGCGTACCGATAACTATGGGGTCGGTATTCTTTATGATTGGCAGCCAAAATGCAGTTCGCCAATTCTTAGGTGTGTCTGTTATCTTGTTAGCCTTGTCGCTTTTATCTAGAAGGCGATATCTGATAGCTCTTATTGCGATTGTTCTGGCCACTTCCCTCCATCACTGGTCTTTTGTCTTTGGTATTTTCTGCCTAGTCGCAACAATTGGTATTCGTTTTGTCACGACTACTAATAAGTATTCTTCATCTATTAGTGTTTTCCTAAAGAATATAACTCTAGGACTAACAATGGGTGTTTGTGCGGTAGTCGGTATTAAATTAATAATTTCTGGATCGCTAAACTACATAGAGATGTTTCAGTATATTTCAGCTAACACAAGTTATTTTGGTGAGTTAAAGCAATATGGATTGATGAATATGTCTGAGTTGTTGAGCAGATCAGGAGCAGAAAAGAAGTTGATTCTTGTGGGTATACTGTTCTTAGTCTCTGAATTAATTCTAGGCCATACTAGAAGTACTAATGATTTTGACATTAGGTCATTTCGGGTAGTTACGTATTCGTTCTTGATACCGTTGTCAATTTACCCGGAACTAATGTCGAGAGTTTTATTGTTTTATTTCGGAGTAGAAATTTTGTTTATTTGTTGGGCAGTTATGAGAGAAGAGAGGAGAGCAAGATTAGCCGGTTGGATAGTTTTTATGGGGCACGGATTTGCCCTTAATAGTATCAATGTTTTGATTGGACCAGAATGGTTGTATAGCCTAGCATAATATGTTGAACCACATTTCCGACCTAAGAACGCTAAGACTCGATCTGCAGTTGGCGATGATAGTAGTGATTACTGCTTTAGTTAGTCTAAGTATGTATGTTTTTATGCCAGACTCATTCAAGAATAAGCCCTGTGGTGATTGCAGCGGAGGATACATCATTCCTGCAACGAATCTTATCCAGGGTAACGGCTTGGTCGACAACAACGGGGTTTTAACTACAGCTCGACCACCAGGCAGTCCGATAATCATAGCTGGATTATTATACGTCCAACGTTGGTTAGACATGTCGCAGCAGAAAGTATTTTGGATGTTTAACTCTTTGATGATAGCTTTTTCGGCAATTCTGCTTTTGATGATTAGCCAACTCATATGGGAGAACCAAGACGCAGTGTTCGTACCGTACGTCTGGATCACTTACCCCTTTCTCTTATGGTTTATTAATCAACCATATCCAGAAATACCGTATTTCGTTGCTTCGTTCTTTACAGTTTATATGTTTTTGCTGTCTTATCGACATACCAGTAGAAGGTATTGGGCATATGGGTTAATTGTAGGCCTTTTATCAGCAGTTGGGATGATGATAAAACCGGTTGGCATGGGTATTCCTGTAATTGTGATTTTTGTGGTTATGATTCTACATCGAGAGCGATCTTGGCAAGAAAGGATTAAATTTAGTAGTGCAATAGTCTGTGGTGTCTTGGTCTTGTTGATACCATGGTCGGCATTTGTTTATACAAATTCTGGGAAGGTGATATTTCTTACAGACAGCATAGTTTTAAGGAATAGTTTGATTAATGGTGTGACCTTTGCGACTCGAGGAGAAGAATATCGAGAAAAACTTACACTCCATCCTCGCGTTGTACGATTTATGGAGACGATTGAGTTAGAATTGAAGTCTACTGAAGATAAAAATCCTGAAGAGGAAACAGTACCTGGATCCCAACTGCGAGACCAAATCGAGGTAGGCCAGGTTTTAGATGTAATCATTAAGGTTAGTTTAGAGGACCCACTTGGTGCATTGTATTTACTAGGCACAAAAATTGTTAGGTCATGGTATGGAACTGATAGCCACAAACTTGAAAATTACGCGATAGGTATTCAATTAGTCTATATAAGTATGATCTCGCTTAGTTTTGTCGGGATAATAAAAAAGTCACTAGTGCATAAAGAAATATTATTTATTATTCTTGCTTTAATTCCTTATTACTGGGCTATGTCAGTTCTGTTTGAGCCCCTAGTGCGATACCTCATCCCAGCCTTAGGGGTGTTGTTGATATTATTACCGGGACTTTGGGCTTCTAGGAGTAGAGTTTCAGTAACAGGTTAAGCGGTAGGCTATCGTTCATTCAGTTGCATTCATACAGTGTATTCGGCTTATCTGTATCACCTAACTGAGGATTGTTTTGAGTGTGAAGTTCAGTTGCTAGAGGGATTAAAAGGGCTGATAAGGCTATATAATATCCACCAGAAGTCCGATAGTGCCTATAAAGATGGCTCGAATTTTGTCAAAGCAGCTCCGATTTATTCATAATTGTTATCAATTGCTCTAATTGAAATTTTCATCCCTGCTATTGAAGAGATGTAGGTTTTGTCCAGAATGATATTTGAACGGTATAGCGAGCAGATGATACGTCTGCTCCATAAAAGAAATTGGGATGATGTCCTAGAGCTGGCTACTGCGATACACGAAATCTGGAGCACGGGTGGCCAGCTTCTAATATGTGGGAACGGAGGTAGTGCTGGTAATGCTATTCACTTAGCCAACGATTTTCTGTACGGTGTTGCTAAAGATAAATCAAGCAGAGGTATACGAGTCGAAGCACTTTCTGCAAATCCTGCTGTGATCACCTGCCTGGCTAATGATATTGGGTATGAGGATATATATTCTGTACAAATAGAGACAAAAGGGAGTAGGGGGGATGTGCTGTTGGTATTGTCCGGTAGCGGGAATTCGCCCAATATTGTGAGAGCCTTGGAAGCGGGGAAAAAGATAGGAATGCGGACATACGCAATTCTTGGTTATACAGGTGGTAGCTGTAAGGATTTGGCTGATGTCGCAATACATTTTCCGATCGAGGATATGCAGATTTCTGAGGATCTTCAACTGATCGTTGGCCACATGTGTATGCAGTGGTTATGGTCAGAAAATACTAAAGAGTAAATGGTTTTGTTTGAGAGCTACCAATAAAACGTTGTTTAACTAGGCGGTTTGTTAATCGTCTTATATTTCATATTTAAGCTGCTTCTATGTTTATCCCAATAGCATCTAAGTAGTGATTCATGTCTGCTGACTAACAATCTATTACCTATGCGTATTCTAGATCTTATCTTCAAACTGGTTCGATGGATGTTCCACTATGGAACAAAACCACTGACAAAGAATGAAAAGGAAGGACTAAGCATAGGAGTGCGCCATATGCTACGGCGCCCCGGACGACTTTCTTTAATGCTGACCACAGGTTTGGTAGCAGCTGTGTTTGAAGGTGGAACGTTGGGGTTGCTCGGCTTATCCGTGAATGTCTTAACTGACGATACCGTATTGTTAATCCAGGAACTGCCAGACTTTCTGGATAATCAGCTAGGGCTTTACCTACAAACTATAAGTCGGGGTGGTTTGTTTCTGCTTTTAATTGGTTTCGCCGTGGGGGCTCAAATAATAAAAGGTTTATTTAGTTATGTGAGTATGGTTGCACAGGTTGGACTGAGTTACGACCTACAAAGATATGGTCAGGATAGGGCTACTGACCATGTTATGAAAATGAGTTATAGAGAGGTTACGAAATATCCTTCTGGCCAACTGGGCTCTCTAATAGACCAGTCTGGTTCTATCTCGGATATTGTAACGGAAGTTGGTAAGGCATCCCGTGCACTACTGATGACTCTAAGTTACGTTGGTGTAATGCTTCTAATGTCGCCACTACTAACTATAGCTGCGATAGTAATATTTGGAATACTTTGGGTCGCATTGTCGGGCATAGTTAAAGTCCTAAAACAACTATCTACTAGAGCGATTGAAAGCGAGATAGATACGTGGAGATGGAGCATTGAGTATCTAAATGCGCCCCGACTACTTCGATTGTTTGGTACGACTGATACAGCACAAGAGATTATTCAAAATTTTCGTCGTAAAAGAATAGCTGCAGAAAAACACGGGGCTGTAATAAATGCTGCCATATTACCAGTATTCGAGATTATTACAGTCTTTGGTGCAGGAGTGTTTCTGATCTGTGGGTACCTGTTTTCTGGGGAGAGTGCTATAAAAGTTGTGCCTGGATTATTTGTGTTTGTTTTGGTATTTTTTAGATTGAAGCCCCAAGTGAAAATGCTAAGCGATCTTCGAATTCAAATGGCGAAATTGTTGCCTCGCCTGGATAAAGTGGGTAGCTTTTTGAGAATAGACGACAAGGAATTCGAAAAAATAGGTGGGGTTCAATTCAAAAGATTAACTAGTAGCATACAGTTTAATGATGTAGGGTTTTGTTACGACGGATCAGATTCAAACGCGGTGTCCGCGCTAAGATTTGAGATCCCCCGAGGACATACGATAGCTTTGGTTGGTGAATCAGGTAGTGGAAAGTCGACTATAGTAAATCTCCTCCTTGATTTGCACCAGCCTACGCTTGGAGAAATATTGATAGACGGTAGTAAATTAGGAGAGATTGATTCGATTACGTGGCGGGAGAGAATAGGCATTGTTGATCAGGAAGTGTATCTCTTAAATACTAGTATTAAGGAAAACATTAGCTTTGGTCGTCAAAACATAAGCGATCTAGATATTCAGACAGCAGCAAGTACCGCACTAGCCCATGAGTTTATTGAGAGTTTTGAAAATGGCTACCAGACTGTAGTCGGTGATAGAGGATATAGATTATCAGGAGGGCAACAGCAACGGATTGCGCTCGCTAGAGCTTTAGTGAGTAATCCAGATATCCTGATTCTCGACGAAGCGACTAGCTCACTCGATTCTATATCCGAAAGATATATTCAAAAAGCAATAGAAAATATGCATGAGTCTCGGACAATTATCGTAATTGCCCATCGACTGTCGACGGTTTCTGCAGCCGATAAAATATTTGTCTTAGACTCTGGAAAAATAGTTGAGTTCGGTACTAAAAATGAATTGATTCGTGAAGGCGGCGTTTTCTCTAATTTATGGGCAACCCAACGTCGTTAGAAGAAATGACTTGGTGGCACTACAATTCATGACAATTTATAAGGCGAGGAAATATTGAAATCTTTAGTGACAGGAGGCGCTGGATTTATTGGCAGCCATTTGGTTGATGCGTTGTATGAGCTTGATGATGAAGTGATCGTACTGGATAATCTAAGTACTGGTCGGTTGGAGAATCTTGCCCATTTAATCGACGACATAAAATTCGTTGAATGTGATTTAAGTATCAGAACAGGATGGTCAACCGAGTTTGAAAATGTCGATCGGGTGTTTCATTTAGCGGCTCTGGCGGATATCGTTCCATCCATTAAAAATCCTGATGAATACTATCGATCAAACGTTGATGGAACCTTTAATGTGTTAGAAGCAAGTCGAGCAGAAAATGTTGGAAGATTTGTTTACGTGGCATCGTCGTCTTCTTATGGGATACCTCACATCTACCCAACTCCAGAGAATGCAGAAATAGATCCAAAATATCCATACGCGCTAACAAAATATATGGGGGAGGAACTCGTACTGTTTTGGTCGCAGTTATACAATTTGCCAGCAATTTCTCTTAGGCTTTTTAACGTATATGGACCTAGATCCAGGACATCTGGGACCTACGGCGCTGTTTTTGGTGTATTTCTCGCACAAAAGCTTGCGGGTAGACCATACACAGTGGTGGGTGACGGTCAACAAACACGAGACTTTACTTTTGTATCAGATATTGTAACTGCATTAATCGCTGCATCGGAGACTGAAAAATCGGGCAGAATCTATAATGTTGGTAGTGGACGTACAGTTTCTATTAATTGTATTGTCGACTTATTGGGTGGTGATAAAGAATACATACCGAAGCGACCGGGGGAACCCGATTGTACTTTCGCTGATATTTCTCGCATCACCCAAGAGATTGGCTGGAAACCACAAGTTTCTATAGAAGAAGGTGTGCGAGAGCTGCTCAAAGACATGACCTATTGGAAAGATGCCCCCGTGTGGACGCCAAAATCTATCGGTGAAGCAACCGAGGATTGGTTCAGATACTTAGGTTCGGTTAGTCAAGATTGACAGAATTCCGAGCTTTATTATTAGCAGCTGGGGTGGGTACTAGACTTAGGCCATACACAGAACAATTGCCAAAATGTCTAATGCCTATAGGTAGCCGACCTCTTCTAGAGCATTGGCTGTGTACTTTCCAAAAACATGGTGTAAAGCAAGTTTTAATTAATACGCATCATCATGCCGAACTAGTTGGGCAATTCATCTCTCGAGACCGATTTGCCGATTGGGTTCTCGGCGTACATGAGCCAATTCTATTGGGAACAGCAGGGACTATACGGCACAACATTCACCACTTTTGTAATCAAACAACTCTAGTTGTTCATGCAGACAACTGGTGTCAATGTAATTTCGCAAGTTTTCTGAGATTTCATGAATCAGATAGGCCTTCCAGTAGTGTGATGACTATGATGACTTTTAAGACAGACACACCAAGCCAATGTGGGGTGGTCGAGGTTGATAATAATGGTGTGGTAATAGGATTCCACGAAAAAGTAGATAATCCTCCAACTAGTCTAGCTAATGGGGCTGTTTACTTGATTGAGCCTGAGGTAATCGAATGGATTTACACACAAACTAGTGTTACTGATTTTTCAAGTGAAGTAATTCCGAATTATATTGGTCGTATTTCTACTTGGGAAAACACACTTATTCATAGAGATATTGGAACGATCGACACGTTGTTGAAAGCACAGAAAGACCCACTACCCGAATCTTGTTGGTCAGATCACGATGATTGGTTTAGATCGTATAGAGATAATCCAATTCATTCAGTAATCAGTTCTCTTAGCGGAGCGTCCGAATGAATACTAAGGTTGAAACCCTGAGTGAGTTAGTTTCTGGCTCTAAATCAAGTTGTGGAGATAACGTCGCTCTTTGCTACGGACATTTCAATGCTATTCATCCTGGTCATCTGCGTTACTTTAGAAAAGCAAAGGATTCGGCTGATAAACTACTGATTGCATTAGAGGGGGACGAACAGCTTTCGGAATTGGAGAGGGGGATAATATTTTCTGAGTCTGACCGAGCCCAGGCTGTTGCCGCCCTTGATATTGTTGACGGCGTCGTAATAATGGACAGCGGTAGGTTGGAAGACTTGGTAAAAATTGTCAGTCCAGCGTTCTTATTTCTTGGAAAGGAATTTGAAAATAGACGCGCAACAAGAGTTGGGGATGCTGTTGAACTTGTTAGGGAATCTGGTGGGAAAGTTGTATATGACTCGGGAGAAACGCATTATGCAACATCAGATTTTCTGTATGGTGATCAGTACGATCTTGAAAATGAGCGATGGGCGCAGTTTTTTGCTGCGTTATCCACCCAGCAAGTAGAATTCGTAACCGTTTTAGATAGGCTACTTGAATCACCTTCTCCTAGAATTCTCGTCGTAGGCGATACGATTGTTGATCGCTATGTTGCATGTGATCCCATAGGGATGAGTAATGAAGCGCCGGTCATTGTTGTAAAAGAAATGGAGTCCAAGGACTATGTAGGTGGCGCTGGTATTGTAGCTGCCCACGTAGTTGGTCTTAGGGCTAATTGTGTATTCGTGTCTGTAAGCGGTGCAGATGCTCAAGCAGAATACCTTGAATCTCAATTAAAGGAACACGGTGTTGACCCCCGAATTATTCCAGATGAAGATAGACCTACAACTTTTAAAATAAGGTATATGGTTGAGAGTCAAAAACTATTCAGGGTAAGTCGTCTAAAGGAGCACAGTATCCCAAGAGAAATTGAGGATCAAGTTATAGAAAAGATAGTGGAAATGGGTCCGGTAATTGATGGCATCATAGTTTGTGATTTTGTTTATGGGATGATAACCGATCGAATACTAGAGGTTGTCCACGAGGTATCTGATAGGTATAAACTTAGTTTATTTGGTGATCTTCAGTGTAGTAGTCAGGTTGGAAATGTAACAAAGTTCAAGAATTTCAGCTTAATCTGCCCGACCGAAAGAGAAGCGCGAATTGCTTTGGGTAATCAAGACGACGGAGTCGAATTTATCTCGAATATTTTGATGGAAAAAACGCAATCTAAGAACTTAATACTTAAACTTGGAGCAGATGGCTTTACAGCCTATACGAGAGAGGAGAGTGGAGATATTGTTCGCAGACAGCATTTCCCAGCACTGAGCGTAAGTCCCTTAGATGTGACAGGAGCTGGGGATTCGTTACTCGCAGCTGTTGCTGTAGCAATGACTCACGGTATGACATTAATGGAGGCATCTGCACTAGGGTGTTGTGTTTCAGCGCTTAGTGTGCAAACGGTGGGTAATTACCCAGCAAGCCTAGAGAGTGTAAAAAAATATTTTCATTCAAAAAGTATCGAGCTATGAAATTTCGAAAAATATTGATAACTGGCGGGGCAGGATATGTAGGCGCTGTGTTGGTTCCTCGTTTGCTTGCAGATAATTATTGTGTCACGGTCTACGATTTGATGATTTATGGTGAAAACGTACTAGAAAAGCACCCGAATCTCACGATCGTCAAAGGTGATATCAGGGACCAAAAGCTACTCAAGAAATCTATGCTGGACCAGGATGCAGTTATACATTTAGCTTGTATTTCTAATGATCCAAGTTTTGAACTCAACCCAGCACTAGGTCGTTCGATAAACTTGGGCGCATTCCAACCACTAGTGGAAATAAGTAGAAACCAAGGCGTTAAACGTTTTATCTACGCCTCATCATCAAGTGTTTACGGGATCAAAAAAGAGATGGATGTTAATGAGGTAATGACTTTGGAGCCTCTAACCGACTATTCTAGATTTAAAGCTGAATGCGAGAAGATATTGCTAGATTATCAGTCGCCAAGTTTCTCCACAGTTATTGTGCGACCTGCAACTGTTTGTGGTTATTCACCACGACAACGGTTAGATGTAATCGTCAATATACTCACAAACCTGGCTTATAACAAACGGGAAATAACCATTTTGGGTGGTGAGCAATTGAGGCCAAATATACATATAGCGGATATGGTTGATTCGTATTTACTGCTACTCGAATCAGACGATCTCGAAGTGGCCGGACAAACATTTAATGCGGGATTTGAGAACCAAAAGGTTAAAGATTTAGCGGAGATTGTCAAAGAGGTGATAGGTCAAGACGTACGGATGGTAACACTACCCACAGAAGACAACAGGTCTTACCATATTTCTTCGAAAAAAATTTACGATGAACTAGGATTTAAGGCAACCCGGACAATCCGAGATGCGGTTATAGATATTAAAAACGCATTTGATCAGGGGAAGCTTCCCAACTCTCTAAACGATGAGCGATATTTCAATATTAAGCGAATGCAATCATTAAATCTTAGTTAATACAGAATGCGTATTGTATTGTTTCTAACAAGATGGCATTTTAATTTTAAATTAGCTCCAGCTTCATGAGCTATTTGCTCGTAGCTTGCCCGAAATGTGGATCCAAGTCCTTACAGCATTATTACTTCACTTAGGCAACTAACGGGGCTAGATACTTGGTAAGTAGATCTACGCACGTGTTAACAATGTTGATTAATCTTAAGTAAAGTGCGCATCGGACTCGATTTTGACAATACGCTTGTTTGTTACGATGCTGTATTCGCGTCGGAGTCAAAAAAACTCGGTTTTATGCCTCTAAACT
>ERZ651768.1432-NODE-1432-length-17446-cov-3.019115_pt1 | contig 17446 bp, 9 predicted proteins | sample MGYA00514754_ERZ651768 | MGnify/ENA metagenome assembly ERZ651768
GGGGGGGGGGGGGGGGGGGGGGGGGGGGGGGGGGGGGGGGGGAGCCGCTCCCCAAGTTCATCACAGTAACCGGTGTTAACCGGCGGCAGATCCATAATCACACGCCCAGTTGGGGTATGAATATCCAGATTCACACGATCTTGGCCATGATACTCCAGCAGAACGCCGATGACTTCCCGAAGCCGGTGAGCGTCGTCAATGGCATTGTCAGATTCTCTAACGGCCAGTGACAAAGTCCGGTGAGGCCCTCCGTTAGCGGCAGCGAGGTCCGGATTCGGATGGGCGGCGTTAGCTCCGTTGGAATGTCCATTAGACGACCCGTTGGAGTTTCCGTTGCCGGCCTGCTGCCCATTCCCGTTACCATTGCCATTGCTCTCGCCGATTCCGTGACTGTTTCCGTTCGAAGATGGCGCCTGATTAGTCATGTGCTCCTGAACTTGGTCGCAAGCCAGCGAAAGCTGGTCCCCGCGCACCCGCAATTTACCTATCACCCGTAGTATCTTGCCCTCGGTCCATAACGCCTGGGTGCGCTCCAGAACATTGGGCCAAACCACCACTTCCACAGTGCCGCCCAATAGATCCAGAGTAACCACGAAGAACTTTTTCTGCTCTTTGGTGAATCGATCAGTTATGGACGATACATGCCCCAGCAAAGACAGGGATTTTCCCTGCATGTCGTCATCAAGCTGGTCGATGGAGTTGAAAGCGTCCCCGGCGTTCAGGCCGGCCAGTTGCCACATGGGATTATAGGAAAGAGAAACTCCGATCAACTCCCTCTCCCAGGTGGCTTTCTCTTCTGGGGGAACATCGGCATCACCCAATTCGATGCCCGGTAGTCCGCCGGCGTCTTCGCCAGCGGAGCCGTCGAATAGACTCGACTGGCCGGAATTACGGCTCTTGGCTTCAAGCTGGGTGAAGGCGACTATCTGGTCTAGAGAGTCCAGTACGGCACCCCGGTTCGCCAGGGTGTCGAAAGCTCCCGCCTTGGTCAAGCTCTCCAAAGTACGCCGGTTCAGCCCCCTGGAACCAGCCCGGTGACAGAAATCGTCGATGGACTCATAAGGGCCATTGGCCTCACGTTCCTCTACCAGAGGGCGAACGGCGGCTTCTCCCACGGTCTTCACTGCAGCGAGGCCTACACGGATACCGGCCGTGGGGCCGCTATCATGGTCGATGGTGAAGAACTCTCCGGACCGGTTGATATCCGGCAAAAGAACGGGGATCCCCAGCCGGAAGCACTCGTTGATCGAGGTTACGATTTTTTCGGGGTGGTCCAGCCGGGAGTTCAGCACCGCCGCCATGTATTCCAAGGGATAATGGCACTTGAAATAACCCGTCCAATAGGAAATCAGAGCGTAACTGACGCTGTGAGCCTTGTTGAACGCATATCCGGCAAAGGGTTCGATAAGGTCGAAAACAGAGGTTGCCAAGCTCTTCTCAAACCCTTTCGCGGCTGCCCCAGTCACGAATTTTTCCCTTTCCTCAGCCATCAACGAAGCAATCTTTTTGCCCATGGCTTTGCGGACGATGTCAGCTTCGCCCAGAGTGTATCCAGCGAATTGCTGCAGAATCAGCAACACCTGATCTTGATAGACGATGATGCCGTAGGTCTCGTCCAGCAACTCTTTGAGGCTGGGGTCTGGATATTCGACAGCCTTGCGCCCGAATTTGGAGTCGATGAAGTCTTCGATGTTCTCCATGGGTCCCGGTCGATACAGGGCAATCATGGCCGAGATGTCCCCGATATTAGAAGGCTTCAGTTCTTTGATGTACCGGCGCATCCCGGCGCTTTCCAACTGGAACAAATCGGTTGTATTGCCCGACGAGAGCAGGTCGAAGGTTTCCTGGTCGTCTAGGGGGAGATCGTCCAAGACAATCTTGATTCCCTGGTTCTTTTCTAAGAAGTTGACTGCCCGGTCCAGAATGGTCAGGTTGGTCAAACCCAGGAAGTCCATCTTCAAGAGGCCAAGTTTGGCCACCGGATCCATGGAGTACTGGGTCATCATTACCGGACTGTCTTCATCTGCGCGACTGGGCCGCTGCAAAGGAACCGTGTGTGTTAGCGGCTCGTCGGCAATCAGAACGCCAGCGGCGTGGGTGCTGACGTGGTGGACGATTCCCTCCAAGCCTTGGGCGGTGACCACCAATTTTTTGATTTCTGGTTCGCTATCGTAGGTCTCCTTAAATTCGGCGTTGACTCGCAAAGCGTCTTCTATAGTCCGCGCCTTGAGCGGAACCATCCGGGCGATACGGTCCACATCGCCGTAGCTCATACCCAAACCGCGGCCAACGTCCCGCAACGACGCCTTGGCTCCCATGGTTCCGAAGGTCACTATCTGAGCAACCCGGTCGGTGCCATAGCGGTCAACCACGTAGTGGAGAACCTCGTCCCGGCGGTCGTCCTGGAAGTCCAGGTCGATGTCGGGCATCTCCTTACGTTCCAGGTTCAGGAACCGCTCGAATACCAGGCGGTATTGCAAAGGGTCCACGTTAGTGATGCCGAGACAGTAGAGAGCAACGCTGGCAGCGGCGCTTCCACGAACGCCGTAGAGAATCTGGCTTCTCCGAACAAATCCGATGATGTCCCATACAACCAAGAAGTAGTTGGCGAACTGGGTATGCTTGACGACCTCAAGCTCGTATTTCAGCCGTGCCACGGCATCGGCAGGGGAGTCGGGGTATCGCTGCTTGAATCCCTCCCAGCAGAGGTCTTCCAGGTATTCGTTGGCGCTTTTATCACCGGGAACCGGGTACTTGGGTAGGTGGGTCTGTCCGAAAGCTAGGTCCACATTGCACATGTCGGAGATCAGGCCAGTGTTATTCAGCGCATCGGGGAAGTCGGCGAAGAGGCGCCCCATCTCTTCAGGAGTTTTAATGTAGTAGGAGTCATCCTCCATCCGCAGACGCTTCTCATCCTGAACGGTGGTGTTAGTCTGGATGCAGATGTAGATGTCCTGCAGAGGCGACTCGACCTGTCTGACGTAGTGGGAATCGTTGGTAACGACCAAGGGGATGTCCAATTCCCGTCCCATGGTGACCAGCGCCTGATTCAATTCGGGGAGATTAGGCACGTGCTCGTGACGTTGCAGTTCCAGGAAATATCCGTCGCCGAATACCTCCTTGAACCACCCCGCAACCCGCTTGGCTTCGTCTATGTTGCCATCGTTGATAAGGCGAGGAACCTCGGCAGAGGGGCAAGCGGACAGAGCGATGAGGCCCTTGGCATTTTTCTCCAGCAATTCCCGGTCGATGCGGGGGCGGTAGTGGAAACCGTCGACATGGGCCCGGGTAATCAGCTCCATCAGATTGCGATAGCCGGTGTTGTCCCGGGCTAACAGCACCAGATGGTGAGGACTACGCTCGTTGGCGCTCTTGTCGAAGCGGCTGCCCTTGGCGACGTAGACCTCGCACCCGATAATGGGCTTGATGCTCGCCTCTTTGCAGGCTTGGTAGAAATCCACCACGCCATACATGGAGCCGTGATCCGTGATTGCCAGGGAGTCCATTCCCAGCTCTTTGGTCTGGGTAACCAAGTCAGGAATCCTGCTGATCCCGTCCAACATGCTGTACTCGGTGTGGACGTGCAAATGCGTAAATCGGTTATCAATAATCGTATTTGTCATTCGGACCTCTGTTAGGGATTATTATAATCCCTAAACTGGTAGGTCCCTGTCAAGGCAAAATCCAAGAAAACCACAATATGTGCCATATTGCCCGGTTCCGACTACTAGGGGTTGCTGTTCGCCGGAAGAACGAGGGTTAACATTGATTGTAGCAGGCGAAGCGAGACTAATGAATGGCCGATTGTCGTTAAGGATGCGATACCCGTCTTTAAGGAATCGCGAAAAGGCGGACCCAAAGCCTTCTTCAGCGCAAGATGGTGATGAATAAATACCTCGGTTGGATACTTCGACACACGCTACCCAGGCCACATAGAAAAAGCCCCGCACATCCATGCAGGGCTTCGTCCAAAGCGGATTCGTTATAGTAAAAGGTGCCCCGCCGTGGCGGAGGGCCAGGTTATTCCTCTTCTTCGTCCTCATCTGAGGATTTGCTTACCGCCAGAACCTCTTTACTGGATTCCTCGGAGCGGTCAGTGTGCCTGGAATCGCCCCAGGAAGCGGCTTCCACGTAATTCTGGAAGTCCTTGGATTCGCCACAGATCTGGCAGATTCCCTGGCTTGACGGTCCCATAGCGGGTTGGATAACCCAGTGATGAGCGCACGCCGGGACATTGTCTACTTCAACGATTGGGGTAGCTACTGTTTTTTGAGCCATGATGTTCGACCTCCGGATTCTACAGATAGATTCTACCATGTTATAACGGTATTCGTCAATATTTACGAATTATTAGCTCGGTTATAGCATGTCTGTAAATGTTCCAATAACATACATCGCTATAATAGTTCTTGATTTCGTTAATATTACGCGGATAAATGACTATCTAGGTTAAGTATCAACTCTTACTATACGGCCGATTTTTCGGGGAATCCCCTGCCGTTCTTTGCCATCATGATGTTTGATGCCGTCGCAGCTCAGAGGATGCCCGCCTAACCAACTGGTGGTCGATATACGGACCTAACAGCGGTAACGGTTCTGTTGAAGCCAAACGAATACGGCACCGATCGATAGATAGCGGCGCAACGTTCTACGAACGGGGATAGCAGGAAGAGAGGAGCGGCTCCCGGGATGTGGGCTAGCTGGGCAGGTCAATCTTCTGCGTCGCTATCCTGGTCACGCCCCAGCCAGCCAGCCAGGCTGAGTGGCGGCCATCGCCGCCGGCAACTACAAGCACCAGATCGTCGGCGGAGCGGACGATGGGAATCATAGTGTCGGGGTTGGCCTCGTCCACCCAGGATGGCCAGTTTCGATTACCGTAGTGGGCCACGCCGACGAGTTGTCGTAGCGGCATTCGGGCGTTCTGGTAGACATATTCCCTAACATCGTCTTTGGAGAGGCCGGAAGCGTGGATGTCGGCGGCGTGCTCGGGGCACAGCACCAAGACTATCTGAGCGCCGGTGCCTATCTGATAGTAGTTGGAAACTCCCGACCCCTTCATGGTGCCGACCAACGTCTGCAATACTTCGAAACCAGTGGGCACTGTTGTTTCCATCACCACGTAGATACCTCTGATTCCCGCCACGGTGACGATGCTATCGATGGGGCTGTAACCCAGTTCCAAGTGGCGCGGCGCCCAGGGGCTGCGGTCTTCGTTCTCCGAGAAGCAGAAAGAGAACCGGGCGGGCGTGGAGAGGGTAGCTTTATCCATCTCCCCCGGAATCAGCCCAGCAACATTTCTAATCATCAGCCGAAGCGCCCGGCCGATGGCCGCATTGGCCCGATACCCCGGACCGAAACAACCGGCGTCTCCGTTTATGCCCAGTTGCCGGGCGATGGGCCCGTTGACGATGACTGCGGGCGCCGCTCCGCCGGTGGTGGACGATATACCGGCCACATTGAAGTCCTCTTGGAGCATCGCCTTGACCGCCGCCACCACCACCGGAAAGTGCTCCGGACGGCAGCCCGCCATCACGGAGTTGATCGCTAGCTTTTCCAGGGTGACTTTGGCGTTGCGAGGCTGGATTATTCCCAGAGAGTCGCTCGGCGCTCCAGAGTAGCCTGAAAGCATCCGGCTAACTAGATCCGCAGTGGCCGGCACCACCGGCAGGCCATCGGTCCACCCCTGCTCGTCATAGTAGTCTTGAATGACATCGAAAGAGTCCTCAACGTCTATCCGGCGGGACTCGAGACCTGTTTGGCTTACCATATTCGGCTATACCTGCGGTTATTACTCATGAGAAGGGCTGTCCTAGGTGGCCGATACCTCGCTAGTCAGAAGGCCAACAATCTCCGGAGCAAAGTCGTGGGCCATCTGGCGCACGTCGTCCACAGACTTGGTGACCAGTGGGCTGGGTATCACCACGATTCGAGCTCCGGGCATCCCCAAAGCAGTGGTGCGGGCGTGAGCGGCCCGGGTGAATGAGCTAGTGATAACACTCAAGGACGGTGTTCCCTTGGATTCGGTGGTTACTGTGTCGTGGAGACCCCACGTCGTGCAGGATCCTCAATCCGCGACCCCGTGGATAACAACGTCACACTCCTCCGCTAGAGACTCCAAAGTCTCCGGCGCGCAGGGTGCGCTGTAGCTAAACTTGGTGGCGTAGACAATTTTTTGAGCGCCGTAGTCCTGAACCAGAACGTCTTTCAACTCTTGCAGGAATGCGTCGGCGTGGTACTTCCGGTTCTCCAGAAGACCCACCACTTTGCCTTTGAGATTGGGCAGGTTGGAATTGAGACCTACCTCTTCGGGCACATCTTCGGCACGGGGATCAAGTATCTGAATGGTTGGCGCCATGGCAGCTACCTCCTTGGGAAATAGAAACGAATCGAGGCAAGTATATGAGAAGAGGTTAAAGCGCCCCTACATTAGTTGAATCGAAGGCAAAAGTCCAGCCCGATTCAGTCGCGGAGGAGTGCAGAGGACACAGGTAGCTGCTTCGGGTCCGGGAAGGTTGGCTATCGGCCCGAGTCAGGTGACCGGGCTAATCGGACATCTGGAAGTATTTGCCCTCGGTCTTGATGGAGGGAGCAACGACCATTTCAGCCTTGTGCAGGTCTTTAACTGTGTAAGCCCCACACATCCCCATGGCGACGCGGAGAGCGCCGATAAGGTTCTGAGTGCCATCAGTCTTAGAGGTGGGACCGTAGAGTATCTGCTGCAAGGTGCCCTTGGTTCCCACTTTGATGCGGGTCCCTCGAGGCAGTTCCGGGTGGGGATTGGCCATTCCCCAGTTGTAACCGTGTCCCGGCGCTTCTTCGGCTTGGGCGAAGGGTGTGCCCAGCATAACGCCATCGGCGCCGCTGGCAATCGCTTTACAGAAGTCGCCGCCGGTGCGAATACCACCGTCGGTGATTACAGAGACGTAGCGGCCGGTGCGGCGGAAGTAGTCTTCACGGGCAGCAGCGCATTCCAACGTGGCTGTTACTTGAGGGACGCCTACCCCGACTACTTCCCTGGTCGTGCAGGCTGCTCCGGGTCCGACACCGACCAGTATGCCGTCGATACCGGTCTCCATCAGTTCTTGAGCTACGGAATAAGTTACGCAGTTGCCAACCACTACCGGAACTTTGAGGGAGCTGACCATCTCGGAGAAAATCAGTCCGCGGTAGCTGCGGGACATATGCCTTGCGGTGGTTACTGTTGACTGCACCACCACCATGTCCGCCCCAGCCTCCACGGCCACGGGGGACATGCGCTTGGTATTCTGGGGGGTGAACGAGACGGCGCACGTTGCGCCGGTCTTTCGAATCTCCTGAACTCGCTCTGCCACCAGGTGCTCTTGAATCGGTTCGGAATACACCTGCTGAAGATGCTCGGTAATCTCTGACTGGGGGATGGACATAATCTCTTCGAGAACCGAATAGGGGTCCTCGTATCGAGTGTACAGTCCCTCGGCGTTGAGAACGCCAAGACCGCCCATATCATGCATCAGAGTTGCGAAGTGGGGAGATACGGCGCCGTCCATAGCAGACGCCATAACGGGGATGTCAAAGGTGAGGTCACCGATGGTCAGCTTGGTCGAGGTCAGATCCGGGTTAATGGTCACCTGGCCCGGAACGATCGCCACTTCATCAAAGCCGTAGGACCTTTCCAGTTCCTTAAACAGGCGTCTCGGCATCGCCACTTACCTCGACTACAAATTACGATTTATGTTCAATCGACTCTATCAGTAACTTGAAGTGGAAGTCAACGGGGAAAACACCTATACATCTAATCGATTATCTCTCCGTAAACACTCTACAGAATCCCTCTATCGTCATGCCTGCATTCCAGCATCATATAGTAACCCGTCGTATAGTAGGAAGACTTGATCAAACGGCACATTCCTCCGAATATACCCGCCGACTTATTACCCCAGTATTGCTACATCTTTGGTATGTAAATACTATTGCCAGGTTGTGAAAAATAGTGCATACTCTTTTTAGATTTACTTCCTGGTGGTTCTAGCGCAGCGGACCCACCCGTTCCCATCCCGAACACGGTAGTGAAACGCTGCAGCGCCGACGATACTGCCTTGGTGACGGGGTGGGAAAATAGGTCACCGCCGGGGGGTATTAATCTACTCTTTAAACTGGTTCAAACACGGAATCATGGCCTTGTGAAGGCCTAGGAATCTCCGGTAGATCCCCGTTTGGAACCTGTGGCCAGGCTCTCAGCCACGGCACCTGCAACAACCCAGTCCAGCTTCACCTCCGCCTAAAACGCGGCATTATACCTTTACACAACGATGGGCCCGATTTATAATTGAGCCTCTAGCATTGGAAAAGGGCAAGCTCCGGCGCTCTCAGTTCCCCGGAGATTGGTGGATAGCGAGTGGGGTGGACGAAGCGGAAGGGCGGTGGATGTTAGTTGCTGTGCGGCCACAAACCCAATACGGAGACACTCCAGCGGTAGAGGCAACTCACCTTCACCACCAGGAGCAATAGTATGGGAAGTAGGTTCGAGAAATTCTCCGAAAGAGCGCGCCGGGTTTTATCTTTAGCACAGGAAGAGGCCCAGCGGTTTAACCACAACTATATAGGGACCGAGCATATCCTCCTCGGCCTGGTAAGGGAAACCGAAGGGGTCGCCGCTCGAGTCCTTTCCAGTCTCGAGGTCGACTTGAGCAAGGTCCGGTCCGCCGTCGAGTTTATTATCGGGCGCGGCGAGAAGCCGGCCCAAGGTGAAATCGGACTTACGCCGCGGGCCAAGAAGGTCGTGGAATTAGCCGTAGACGAAGCTCGCCGGATGAATCATACCTATATCGGCACCGAGCACCTGCTCATCGGACTATTGCGTGAAGGCGAAGGAGTGGCCGCCGGGGTTTTGGAAAGCCTAGGCGTCACCCTGGACAAAGTCCGCGCGGAGACTCACCGCATTTTGAGCCACAGCTCCGGCAGTGGCAGCCAAGGTTCCCGAAGCACTTCTCGCACTCCTACTCTTGACCAATTGGGCGTGGATCTCACCGTGGCCGCCCGGAGCGACAAATTGGATCCCGTGATTGGCCGGGAGCAAGAGATTCAACGCGTCGTGCAGATCCTCAGCCGGCGCACCAAGAACAATCCTGTTTTGGTGGGCGAACCCGGCGTTGGCAAGACCGCCATCGTTGAAGCATTGGCCCAGCGCATCGGTTCCGGAGATGTTCCGGAGACCCTCCAAGGCAAGCGCTTGGTCACCCTGGATATGGGCGCTCTGGTTGCCGGTACCAAATACCGCGGTGAGTTCGAAGAACGCCTGAAGAAAGTAATCGAAGAAATCAAGTCCTCCGGTAACTGCGTACTATTTATCGATGAGATTCACACGATCGTCGGAGCAGGAGCAGCGGAAGGAGCGGTCGACGCCTCCAACATCCTCAAGCCATCTCTGGCTCGCGGTGAGTTGCAGTGCATCGGCGCCACCACGTTGGACGACTACCGCAAGTACGTAGAGAGGGATCCCGCGCTGGAACGGCGTCTACAGCCGGTTCGCGTGGAAGAACCCTCCAACGAAGACACCGTGTCGATACTCATGGGTGTCAGGAGCCGCTACGAAGACCATCACAAGGTAGACATCACGGACGAGGCCATCAGGTCCGCTGCTACCTTGGCGTCACGGTTCATACCGGACCGTTTCTTGCCCGACAAAGCCATCGACTTGATAGACGAAGCCGGCTCCAGGGTACGTCTCCGGGGTAGTATTACTCCGACGGCCGTAAAAGACGCTATGGAAGTCCTGGAACAGGTACGCAAGGACAAAGACGAAGCCATTGCCTCTCAGCAGTACGAGGCGGCGGCTGAACTACGGGACCGGGAATTGCGGCACAGCGAAGATCTGGACACTCTGGAAAAGGAGTGGCAGGAAGGCCGCGGCAAGGACCGGGCGGTGGTCACTGAAGAGGACATAGCCGAAGTAGTCAGTATGTGGACCGGGATTCCGGTTACCCGCCTGGCCGCTGAAGAAACAGAACGGCTGCTCCACATGGAGCAGGAGCTTCACAAGCGCATAATCGGCCAAGACGAAGCCATCGTCAACATCGCCAAATCGGTGCGGCGGGCTAGAGCCGGTTTGAAAGACCCTAGAAGACCCATCGGCGTGTTCATGTTCCTAGGCCCCACTGGGGTGGGCAAGACCGAGTTGGTCCGGGCCATGGCCGAGTTCATGTTCGGAAACGAAGACGCGATGATTCGCTTGGACATGTCCGAGTTCCAAGAGCGGCATACCGTAGCCAGGTTGATCGGCGCCCCTCCCGGATACGTGGGATACGACGAAGGGGGGCAGCTCACGGAGAGTGTGCGCCGAAAGAACTATTGCGCCGTTCTGCTGGATGAGATCGAGAAGGCCCATCCCGACGTTTTCAATATCCTGTTACAGATATTCGACGCTGGACAGTTGACCGATGCCCGTGGGCGGCGGGTCGACTTCCGAAATTCGATCCTGGTTATGACCAGCAACCTGGGGTCGGACTTGATTAAAAGAGAAACGACCCTGGGCTTCACCGTTAAGAGCGACGATGCTCAAACGACGGCTGCCAGCTACGACCGGATGAAGGAAAAAGTCATGGACGAAGTCAAACGCTTCTTCCGTCCCGAGTTCCTCAACCGGATTGACGCCACCGTGGTGTTCCATCAACTCGACGAGACCGAGATACTGGCCATAGTCGATCTGATGATGGACCAGGTCAAGAAGGAACTTGACGAAAAGAAGATCGGCCTGGAAATGACCGAAGAGGCCAAAAAGCACCTGGCGGAAAAAGGATTCGACCCCGTGTTGGGCGCTCGACCCTTGCGCCGCTTGATACAGAACGAGGTTGAAGACGCTTTGTCCGATGAGGTCCTGAGTGGCCGTTTGAACGACGGGGATATAGCGATCGTGGACTTGGAAGACGACATGATAGTGATTCGCAACAAGGGCAAAGCCGAAGTGACCAAAGCCGACGACGAGGAGACCAGCTCCGACGACGAGGCGCAGGTTGAGGCGGCATCGCCAGCGTAAATCTCAGATTCGGTCGGCAATCAATGCGCACTGACAGAAGGCCCCGCTTTAGCGGGGCCTTCCGCTGTTATAATGAGCCGGGTCAACCCCGAACGTCATCTCCGCCGATGATGTCCAGCTATTCGTGTTGCAGGGAGGAGGAAGGCCGGTGACCCGTCCCAGAGAGCGGCCCCGCACTGTATTCTTTTGTCGCGATTGCGGCTACGAAAGCCCTAAATGGATGGGCTTCTGCCCCGCCCCGACCTGCGGATCCGGGCAACCCCTGGTGGAAACCACTCCGGCCATGAGCAGCGCTGCCAACTCCAGTTGGACCCCTGCCCAGGCCGAACCCGTTCAAGAGCTGTCCAGCCTAGAGTTGGACAGCCAGCGCCGCATCGAGTCTCCCTGCCAAGAGCTCAACCGCGTGCTTGGCGGCGGCATCGTGCCCGGCTCGGTGATATTGCTGGCGGGCGAGCCTGGGGTCGGCAAATCCACATTACTCCTTCAAGTCGCCAAAGATATGGCCGCCTCCGGCCGCACCGTGCTCTACGTGTCCGGAGAGGAGTCGCCTCAGCAGATAAAGCTGCGCTCGGAGCGGTTGGGGTTCGCCGGAGAAGGGGTTTTTCTGCTGTCGGAAACCGACGTGGACGCAGTGGTCAACAGATTGGAAGAATCCCGGCCCGGTCTGGCCATCATAGATTCGGTCCAAACTCTTTACAGCCGGGACGCGCCCTCAGGTCCGGGCAGCGTAGTGCAGATACGGGAAGCCGGACTGAGGTTGATGCGTTGGTCCAAAGCCCGGCAGGTCCCGGTGTTGCTGGCCGGACACGTGACTAAAGACGGCTCGGTGGCAGGACCGAAAGTCCTGGAACACATGGTGGACGTGGTCACCTACTTGGAATCCCAGGAGTTCGGCGCTTTTCGGTTACTGCGGTGCGCCAAGAACCGCTTCGGATCCACCGACGAGGTGGGTGTATTTGAAATGACCGAGGCCGGATTAGTCGAAGTCCTCGACCCGTCCAAAACCCTTCTCTCCCAGCGATACGATCAAGCAGTGGGGTCTGCCCTTGTGCCGGTACTGGAGGGCAGCCGCCCTCTTATGCTGGAAGTTCAGGCCCTCACTTCGTATTCCCACCTTCCAGCTCCCAGACGCGTGGCCAACGGCGTGGACCACAACCGCCTCTTGATGCTAACCGCAGTGGCAGGGCGGCGCGCCGGGTTGGATCTTTCCGGTCAGGACATCATCGTCAGCGTCGCCGGGGGAATGCGTATCAGCGAACCAGCGGCCGACCTAGCGATAGTTCTGGCAATCGCATCAAGCCTGCACAACCGCCCTTTGGCCTCGGACATGGTCGTTTTCGGAGAGATTGGTCTGGGTGGTGAAGTGCGGACGGTGCCACAAGTACAGCGCCGCCTGCAAGAGGCTCAAAGGCTAGGATTGACCCGTGCGGTGTTGTCCGACACTGCTCTTGATAAGGACGCCCGCCCCCCGGACATGAACCTTGTCTTCGCTCGAACGGTGAGCCAAGCAATCAAAGCCGGTTTGGGTGAACGCCTTGAGCGCCGGGAAGCCGTGGTGAACGACTAGCCGGATAGATATACCAGATTAAACTCTAGCTATCTTCAGCCGTAACCGGCGTCGCCGCTTCGGGAGTATGGAACTCATGGTCCTCGCAGGCGACCCAGCGGGACCCGTCCTCGTAGACCTCTTTCTTCCAGATGGGGACGATTGCTTTCAGCCGGTCCACAGCCTCATGGCAGGCAAAGAAAGCTTCCTTACGATGGGGTGAGGCTACCGCGACCACCAAGCTGACCTGCCCGATGTCCACTCGGCCGATACGATGGGAGATAGCGATATCTTCGATCTGAAACTCGGTCATCAACTGCTGACGAATCTCTTCCAGCTTCTTAACGGCCATCTCTTCGAAGGCTTCGTACTCCAGGGTAATGACCCGCTTCCCCTCGAAGTTATCCCGCGTCGTCCCCAGAAAAGTCACAACCGCGCCGTTGGTGTCCTTGAGCACTCTACCGGTCACAACCTCGGGATTGAGGGGCTCGTGAGTGACTTCAATCATTGATCTATCCTCCGCTGACCGGTGGTATCAGGCAAACGTCGTCGCCTTGGTGCAACAGAACATCGGGTTCAGCATAATCGGCATTCACCGCAACGACGATATTCACTTCCGGCGGCGCAAGCCTGGGAAATATCTTTCTGATTTCGATTGTCATATCGGCCACCGTAGCCCCTTCAGGTAGAACCAACTCATGGGAGCTGCAGGCGGCCCTTTCCCGGTAGATAGCGAAAAATCTGACAACTATATCCAAGCTGCTACCTTTGCCGCCATATATTACGCGCTTCTACCGGTTTCGCCATCAGTATCGTGAAGAACTCCCGAAAGGACGACTGGGAGATTGGCTGAGGTTATATTATCGCACAGCGGCGGAGGCTTTGATAGAAACGAGGTTACCAGGAAACCGGGTTCCAGCCGGCGAAGAGTACTCTTTCCTTGCCGTTAAGAGTTACCGTCTGGTCCTCATTCACGGCCATCCAACGGCCATCCAGTAGAACTTACCGGCGGTCAATCGGGTCACTGTATTGGCCAAGGCGAATATAGGCCTGGGATCGTATAGGGCACAACCAAAACTGGATGGCGTGTCCTGGGCCGACGGGTCGAAATGCCACACCCGCGGCCGGATTTACAGATGGTGCCGGGGTCGGTGTCGGTGCCGGGGTGGCTGTTGGCGGGACATCAGGCTCGGTAACCTTGAAACTTGCGAAATACTTGACCCCACCGATCGTGGACTCCACCAGCCTGGTCCCTGGACGCAGCCCAGGCACGACACCAGTGATTGTGAAGCTACCATCCTTATCCGTTGTCGTGTTGGACGAAGGCAGGATCGACAGAACCCCGATGGTAACGTCGGAAATCGTCCGGAAGGCGCGGAAGTTGGTCCCGGTAACCGTGACAGTGGTGCCGCTATGACCGGATGTGGGAGCGATGCTAGTGGTGGCGTCGGGGACGGAATGGTTCACGGTGCTGGTGGAGGTGGTGCCTGATATCGTGGCGGTGATTGTGTTCGTGGATGGAATCACGGCCGCCGTAGGAACGACAAAGTCCACTTCAAACTCGCCATCAGTATCCGGGGTTACGGAGGTCAGGTTGTTGGAGCCGTATTGGATAGTCACCCGGAAACTTTTCGGTGAAGTGACGTTGGTCGCAGGGAACCCAACCCCGTTGAGCTTCACCGTTGTTCCTATACGGCTTTCGGAATCGTCGATGCTGATTTTCCGGGAGACCAGATTTACACTGGCGGTGGCAGTTGCCCCACCGGTATCCTTGGCCACGAATTGTAGGCTCGATGCTGAAAAAGTACTGGAGTTTCCTTCAATAATCAACTCGGCGACCCAACTGCCGCCGTCGTCCAGGTCTATCGGATAGGTTATGTAGGGTGACTGCAGCGTGTTTCCACCCATGGTTATTATGCTGGCCCCGGTTCCGGTGATTTGATGCCGGCCACCGCTGCCAGTACCACCAGCTACGGACTTGGCGCTGAAACCGCCTCCGATGAGGACCACGGCCTGATTGGGAACAGCGGAGCTAGGGGAAGCCGATATCGTGGGAGTCAACAAGGCCGGACGGTTGGTGACGATGGAAGCGTCCATGGTCCCGCCAGCCCCCAAAGCCGCCTGGATGTCGACCGGGCCTGAAACAAAACCGGCGATCAGCGCTGCTATCACAGCGGCAATAACACGGCTGGCCAGCTTAGGCCGAATACTCAAATGACCCTCCCTATCCCTAACTCTACAGATATTGTAGCAGGTATACCCTCAGCCAAGCCCTCGCTAATCTTCGCGATTGAGTGCGATTCGAAGGCGCTGTGTCGGCCCAGTCCGCCCAAGTGGTCATAACTGGCACTCCAAATTCCTTGAACATTTCGTAAGTTTTATTTTATATTTCTACCAATTGTTCCCGTTGACTATGCTACCAGCGGATCCCGGCTTGCTAGCCCAAGCTGAACGATGACTCGGGTGGGTAAGCCGGACCAACAGATCTGGCAGTTCTGACAACGAAGACTTATTTCTTGAAGCCGGGCCAAAACGTACAGAAAAATAAAAAGTGCGGAGGTCCGGAATGATGCCGGGGGGATGTGACGATGTTGAAGGCGAGGTGCCCTGGTAGGCTCGCATTACTGGGTTGGTCATTAGTACTACTGCTGATTCTATCCGGTTGCGGACTACCGTTCAGATCCGATGAAGACCCCACGCAGGCGTCCCAGGAAGAAGCCACCAGCGCGCCTTCATCCTCGGTTGACGGGAGCGAGGCAACCGGTTCGGACAGCCCCACTCCAACTCCGGTGATTGAAGTGGATCCCGACCCAACTCCTGAAATACTACCCACCTCCACGGTAGTTTCCACGCCTGAAATTGGGTCCAGCCCGTCGCAGTCGCCGAATCCCAATAGCCGGTCCATCATCGGGCTTCAGGCCGGTTTGTCTGCCAGTGTCATGTCCGGCCAAGCGCCCCTCACCGTGCAATTCACCAACCTTTCATCCAACGCCGACAACTTTCGCTGGGACTTCGGAGACGGAGAAACCGCCGCAACCAGTCTCACCGATGAGCTCGTATCCCATCAGTACGTTAAGGCTGGAACGTACCAGATTGCTCTAGCCATAGCCAAGACCGGAGACGATACGTCCATCGACTTGGCTACAATCTCGATAGTGGTTGAACCCAGCCTCCTGCACCGCATAACTTTGGAACCCGCCAACCCGAGCGTGAGCGCAGCCGTTCAAGAGCAGTTCACGGTTACGGCGTTCGACCGGTTCGGTAACGAGATTCCAGGATTGACCAGCAAGCTTTCGACCGAAGAGGCTTCAGGACAGATCGACGCCAATGGAGTCTTCACCGCCGGCAACAATGCGGGACTCTATGCAGGGGCCGTTAAAGCCGTGGTTACCCAGGGACCGACCACGAAAACGGCCTCGGTTGATGTAACTATCACTCCGGGACCGCTAACCGAAGTGCGGCTGAAGCCGGAAACAGTGGAACTGAACATCGGCGAAAGCCATGAGTTCACAGCCACGGCGGTGGACATCTTCGGCAATGCCCTTCCCAACGCCCGGCTAACCTGGCGGATCGACCAGAGCATCGGCACCATCAGCGCCAGCGGCCTCGTAACCGCAGGCAACATCGCCGGCTTCTACGAGAACGGCGTGACGGCAGCCATTCTTTCGGTAGAGGCGACCGCCTCCATAACCGTGAACCCGGACGCTCCATCCGACGTGAGCATTCCCGCCGTCTTGGTGGCAGCAGGGGAGCCCGTCACTCTTAAAGCCCTTGTCGTAGACCAGCACGGGAATCCCGCCGAGACTACGGATATCATCTGGTCGGTGGACGATCCCAAGGCGGGATCCATCACTGCGCCCAACGTATTGACTGCCGGTGAACTGGCAAGAACCTACCCCGGCGCGATCCAAGCCATCGTCCGTCCAGGCGGACTGACCGCCAGCGTTGCCGTGACCATCGTGCCAGGCCCATTGGATCAGGTGTTGGTGGCTCCTGACGTCATAGAGATTGGGATCGGGATGAACCAGCGGTACGTGGCGGCGGGTGTAGACCGATTCGGAAACCGCATCTCGGGATTAGACATTACCTGGAGCTTGAACCAGGATATCGGGACCATCGACGCCTATGGCTTGTTCTCCGCCGGCAACGGTCCCGTCGGTCAAGTCAATGCGATTAAGGCAATGGCCATACAGAACAGCCTCGTTCGATCGGGTGAAGCAGCCTTGACCATCGAGCCGGACAACGTGGCGTTCATCTCAGATCGCAACGACGGCCAACTCGACGTTTATGTCATGAACATGGACGGAAGCAACGTGCGCCGAGTGACAACCGGGGCGGCTCCGGTGGTGTTTTCCTGGTCTCCTGACGGCCGGCGCATAGTTTCCGACTTCGACTTTTTCGACCGCCGTTACATCGTCTCCACCAACGGCGACGGTGTCTGGGACGTCTTGCTTACCGAGTCCGGAGTGGACTCGGACCCGGACTGGTCTCCCAGTGGAGATCGAGTTGCTTACGCCTCCAGCGTCAACGGATCTGGGGAGATATACGTGATGGACGTTGATGGCGGGCATCCCGTCAGAGTCACCAACCACTCGGCGGAAGACCAAAATCCCGCTTGGGCTCCAGACGGAGAAAGCCTCCTCTTCGCCTCAGACAGGGATGGTGACTTAGAGATTTACCGATTGTGGCTTGTCAGCGGTGCGATAACCCGGCTGACCAACCGGCCGGGACCGGATAGCCACCCCCGCTGGTCTCCCGACGGTTCCGAGATTTTGTTCATCTCAGGCCAGGACGGGGACAGCGAGATATATCTGATGAACTCGGACGGCACTGACGTGAGAAAGCTCACGTCCAACCGGGTTGAGGATACATCCCCGTCGTGGTCACCG
>ERZ651768.1433-NODE-1433-length-17438-cov-103.404297_pt1 | contig 17438 bp, 15 predicted proteins | sample MGYA00514754_ERZ651768 | MGnify/ENA metagenome assembly ERZ651768
AATCTAGTCCTGCTCGATATTGCACAAAACGCTGGTACAAAAGTCAAATGGCGTGGTGAAGAATACACTGTCGCGGAATCAAACGCGGATGCTTTTTCCGGCGTTGATATCGCGATTATGAGTGCCGGTGCAGGTGCATCGCTTGAATTGTCTCCTGAAGCAGTTAAAAGGGGCTGCGTGGTAATCGACAATTCTACTGCTTTCAGAATGTCACAGGAACATCCCCTGGTCATTCCGGAAGTCAATGCGGAGGCTCTGGAAAATCATTGCGGAATAATTGCAAACCCAAATTGTTCTACAATTCAAATGCTCGTGGCGCTCAAACCGATTCACGACACATACAAAATCAAACGTGTGATCGTTAGTACTTACCAGGCCGTCAGCGGTTCCGGACAGGCTGCAGTTGAGGAACTGCAGAACCAGACTCATGCCTTTGCAAATGGAAAGGAAATGCAGGCCGAAGTTTATCCGCATCAGATTGCTTTCAATGTTTTGCCGCACATTGATGTATTTCTGGAAAACGGATACAGCAAAGAAGAAATGAAAATGATTCTGGAAACTGCAAAAATCCTGGATCCAAAAATCAAAATGACTGCCACTACTGTCAGGGTACCTGTTGCTACAAGTCACAGTGAAAGCCTGAACATTGAAACTGAAAAAGCCTTTGAAGTAGAAGATATCAAAACACTGATGGAAGCATCTCCAGGAATTGAACTTGAAGACGATCCAGGAAATAATGTTTATCCACTGGCAATCAATGCTGCAGGAAAAAATGCGGTTTTTGTTGGACGAATCCGCCGGGATTTTTCTACAGATAATGCACTGAACATGTGGTGTGTTTCCGACAATCTGCGTAAAGGAGCTGCACTGAATACAGTCCAAATTGCAGAGGAACTTGTCAAAAGAAATTTGGTGAGGGTTCCGTAGATTTAATAAATAATCCGAGTAAATATGAAGAAAAATAACGGTTCCGCTGATTCAATCATCGTGATGAAATTTGGCGGAACCAGCGTCCGCAGTGAAGAATCACGAGCCCACGCAATTAAACATATCCGCAGCCATGCGGATTCAGGCAAGCAGGTAGTTGTGGTGGTTTCCGCAATGGGACGCAAAGGGGAGCCTTATGCAACCGATACTTTGATTTCTCTGCTGAAAGATCTTGGTGAACCGGTAAATCCGGCAGAGTTGGATTCAGTGATGAGTATTGGAGAAATCCTGAGTTCTGCATATTTTTCCCACTTGCTCAGTCAAAACGGATTGCCGGCACAAGCCTTCACGGGCAGTCTGGCAGGAATATTAACAGATGACAATCCAGGAAACGCTGAAATCTTGGGAATCAATCCGTCTCGAATCAGAAGCGCATTAAACGCAGGAAAAATTGCGGTCGTGGCAGGTTTTCAGGGAGCAACCGCCGAAGGAGATGTGCGTACGCTGGGACGCGGCGGCAGTGATACGAGCGCGGTTGCGTTGGCCTCTGCCTTGAAAGCAGAAAAGGTGGAAATATATTCGGATGTTGATGGAATCGCAAATTGTGATCCGTGTCAAATTTCTGAGGCGGATTTTATGGATGCAGTCAGTGCATCACAAATCCTCAGTATGGCCAACGAAGGCAGTAAAGTCATCCATCCGAGGGCAATCAAAGCAGCATTGCAAACTCAAACCACGATTGTTGCCCGCAACACTTTCAGCAATGCCCCCGGTACTACTATTTTTCACGGGACTGCTGCCGAAGATAGCATTCAGGTCGCACTTGCGCATCGTGATGAAATGAGCCTGATTGAATTTGAAGCCGAAACGGATGCAGACAAATTGGTCCCTGAAATGATCCGTGTTGATGAGCACCGATTCGTGCTGAAAAATGATGTTTATCTGGAAAGCAGAGTAAAGGAACTGCAGAATAAATACGGTGCACTGCGCAAAGAAAACGGCTGGGCCACGATTTCAGTTGTCTTTGACAAGTCGGCTCCAGAAAGCATCAGTCCTCCGGAAACTGAAATAATTCCTTCCAGCAAAAATGTGATTTGTTATCTGCTGAAAGAAGACTTTTTGACGTCTTCTTTACGGACACTCTACGGGCATTACATCTCAGCTCTATGAGAATTTCCCCACTGCAAATCTACCAGGCAAAAAAACGAATCGCACCGTGGGTGACACGAACTCCGCTGGTGCGGGCGCATGATCTTTCGGAACTTTGCGGTGCGGAGATTTGGAGTAAATTGGAAATTTTGCAACCAACTGGTGCTTTTAAATTACGCGGGGCGACCAACACGATTCTGCAGCTGAATGAAGATGAACGAAAACGCGGAGTGGTGGCTTCTTCCACTGGAAATCACGGACGTGCAGTCGCTTATGCAGCACGCGAACAGAACATTCGGGCAGTAATTTGTTTGTCAAAACTTGTTCCGGAAAATAAGGTCAAAGCGATTGAATCTCTGGGAGCGGATGTGCGGATCATCGGTCAGTCACAGGATGAAGCTGAAGTGGAAGCTGTGCGGCTTGCGAAAGAAGAAGGTATGATTCCAATTCCACCATTTGATCATCTGCATGTGATTGCCGGACAAGGGACGATTGGTTTGGAATTGCTGGAAGATTTTCCGGAACTCGATTGTGCAGTAGTTGGGCTTTCCGGAGGTGGTTTGATTGGCGGAATTGCTGTGGCACTCAAGGCGGTATCTCCAAAAATTCGGGTGATCGGAGTGACTATGGAAAACGGTGCAGCCATGAAACTCAGCTTGGAAGCCGGGAAACCGGTTCCGGTTATTGAGGAGCCAAGTCTGGCCGATAGTTTAGGCGGCGGAATTGGTTTGGATAATCAATATACTTTCCAGTTAGTACGGGATTTGGTGGATGAAACTTTACTCGTTAGCGAAGATGAAATTGCGCAAGCCATGCGCTATATTTTTGAAACACAACGGCTCGTCGTCGAAGGTGGTGCCGCGGTTGGAGTAGCAGCATTGTTGGCCAAGAAGATCGAAGTAAAAGGCAAAAATGTGGCTTTGGTTTACAGCGGAAATAATGTTTCTTCGGAAACCGTGCGGAAGGTGTTGGAAGGCTAAAACGGAGAATTGTGAAAGGCAAAGCATTGATTATTGTTGTGGCAAAGAAGGTAAAGCAGGAGAAATTGATTACATAAAATTTAAATCAGGTGCCAACAGTGACTAAAAATTATGACGCAATTATCATCGGGGCAGGAATCATTGGTGCCGCTATAGGCTACGAACTGTCAAAAAAGGGACTGCACACGCTGAACGTTGAGATGCTTCCTGCTGCCGGATATGGATCAACGTCTAATTCGTGTGCCATAATCAGGCTTTACTATTCAACGCTGGACGGCAGCGCAATGGCCTACGACGGTTATTATTACTGGCGAGAGTGGGCGGACTATTTGGAGGCCCCAAAAGAAGAACAGTTGGCGAAGTTCCACGAATGTGGAACTTTGGTCATGAAGACAAAACTCAATGATGGGCTTCGCAAGCAACTCGTTTTCATGGATGCTCTTAACATTTGCTATGAGCACCGTTCTAACGCACAAATCCTGGAAAATTATCCTTTTTATGATCTTTCTTCCTTTGCACCGGCTAAGACTCTGGATGATCCAAATTTCGGTGAGCCGACCGGCGGTCAAATCGATGGAGCTATTTTTTTCCCAAACGGAGGCTACATTTCCGACCCGCAATTCGCAACCCGAAATATCCAGCTTGCCGCGGAACGTGCGGGGGCTGCGTTTCTATTCAACAGCCGCGTAAAAGAAATTCCCACAAAAAACGGTAGCGTTGAAGGGGTGCTTCTCTCAGACGGAACACGAATCAATGCTCCAGTCGTGATCAATGTAGCAGGACCGCATTCCAGTCAGATCAATGCGATGGTTGGCGCCGACGCGGATATGAAAATTTCGACACGTGCGCTTCGACAGGAAGTAGCCCATGTGCCGGTTCCCAAGGGCATCGACTATTCGGCTGTCGCCTGCGTCACCTCTGACAGTGATGCGGCCGTTTATACCCGTCCCGAAGTTGGCAACAACATTCTGATCGGCAGTGAAGACCCACCCTGTGACTCTCACATTTTCGTTGACCCGGATAATTATGATTTGAATTTCTCTAATCAGTGGACAGTACAGGCACAGAGATTGGGTCTTCGTTTTCCGGATCTCGGAATTCCGGGCAAACTCAAGGGCTGTGTTGATCTTTATGATGTGACCGAGGACTGGATGCCGATTTATGACAGCTCATGTATCGAAGGTTATTTCATGGCCTGCGGTACCAGCGGCAATCAGTTCAAGAACGCACCGGTAGTTGGAAAGGTGATGGCGGAGTTGATTGAGTACTGCGAATCCGGAAATGATCACGACGGGGAGCCAATGGGTTATCAACTTGAGAACATTGATCATGAGATCAGCCTCGCAACTTTTTCGCGTCTCCGTGAAATCAATCAAAACAGTACATTTTCTGTACTGGGCTAAGAAAATATTTGTGGAATAATTACATGAAAATCTTTTCCCGCGCCGAATTGGAACATGCCGTCAAACTGGACACGGTAGCGCTGGGCGTAATTCGAAACGGTTTTGTCGCCCTGGCGGAAGATCGTGTGGTGATGCCGCCGATTTTGAGCATGGATGTTGCCGAAAACAATGGCGAAGTTGATGTGAAAACGGCGTACATTGAAGGTGTTCCGCAATTTGCCATTAAGGTCAGTCCGGGCTTTTTTGATAATCCAAAATTGGGTTTGCCGAGTCTGAACGGTTTGATGATTCTGTTCAGTTCGCAAACCGGATTGATTTGTTTGCGACCGAATCAGCCAGTCTGAAACTCTGGGAGAACTGCACCACGCCAAAGATGCCGGAATTACTCCGGAAACGATTGCTGAACTTGGAAGCGTGATTTCCGGAAAATCTTCAGGAAGACAATCTGAGGCTGACATTACGATTTGCGACCTTACCGGAACCGGAGTGCAGGATACGGCGATCGCGGTTTATGCGTTTGAACAAGCAACGAAGTTAAATTTTGGAAAAATTATTGAGGAGTGATTTTTAAGTTATCAGTTATCAGTTTTTCTGAATTTGAAATGTGAGAAATATTATGCAGGATTTTAGGGATTTGAAGGTTTGGCAGAAATCGCATCAGCTCACTCTTCAAATTTATCAACATACTCGCAACTTTCCGAAGGAAGAACTTTATGGAATAACGAGTCAAATTCGTAGGGCATCATCATCAATTCCAACCAATATTGCTGAAGGATGTGGAAGAGAAGGTGGACGAGATTTTGCGAGGTTTCTTCAAATTGCCATGGGGTCAGCTACGGAAGTGGAATATTTAATTTTGCTTTGCAAAGATATACAACTCTTGTCACCTCAGATCTATGAAGATTTGCAGATAGAAACCACGCAAATCAAGAAAATGTTAGCCTCATTCATCAAAAAACTAAGATCTGAAAACTAACAACTAATTGCTGAAAACCAAAAACCAAACACTGAAAACTGACAACTGATAACTCTTGAACAAAGGAAAATATGCCCGCATTTGAAAAAGAAGAATACGAAATCCGCATTTCAAAGGTGCGGAAAAGTATGGATGAAAAAAATATTGAAGTACTGATCGTCACGGATCCGTCCAACATGGCATGGTTGACCGGTTACGACGGTTGGTCGTTTTATGTGCATCAGTGCGTGGTACTGTCGTTGGAGGGTGAGCCGTTTTGGTATGGACGTGGAATGGACGCCAACGGAGCAAAACTCACGGTGTTCATGCAGCACGAAAATATCATCGGTTATCCGGATGATTATGTGCAGAATCCCGAGAAACATCCGATGGATTATTTAAGCGAGATTCTCACTGAAAAGAACTGGGCACAAAAAACAATTGGAGTAGAAAAAGACAATTATTATTTTTCTGCATCCTGTCTGGAATCTTTGCAGAGAAATTTAGTACAGGCAAATTTTGTTGACTCAACCGGACTAGTCAATTGGCAGCGCACCGTGAAATCTCCAAGAGAGTTGGAATTCATGCGCAAAGCGGCGAGGATTGTGGAAAAAATGCACGCACGTATTTTTGAAGTGATGGAACCCGGCATGCGTAAAAATGATTTGGTAGCAGAAATTTATCATTCGGGAATTACAGGTGCGGAAGACGCGGGCGGAGATTATGCGGCGATTGTACCAATGACTCCAACCGGCGCAGATGCCTCGGCTCCGCACTTGACTTGGGACGATCAACCAATTCCGAACAACTCCGGAACTTTTTTTGAAATTGCCGGATGTTACCGGCGCTATCATTGTCCGCTTTCCCGCACCATTTATTTGGGCCAGCCGCCGCAAAAGTATTTAGATGTTGAAAAGGCTGTTCTGGAAGGAATTGAAGCAGGTTTGGAAGCAGCAAAACCCGGCAACTTCGCGGAAGATATTGAAGCGGCTTGGCGCAAAACAATTGCAAAATATGGTTATGAAAAAGAAAGCCGCTGCGGATATGCCATCGGATTAAGCTACCCTCCGGATTGGGGCGAACGGACGGTCAGTTTCCGCAAAGGCGACAAAACGGTGTTGGAACCAAACATGACCTTTCACTTTATGCCTGCACTTTGGTTTGACGATTGGGGATTGGAAACAACCGAAAGCATTGTTATCACAGATTCTGGTGTGGAAACTCTGGCGAATGTTCCCCGTAAGTTGTTTGTCAAACCATGAATGGCTTGTAAAAATTTAAATTATTATGAATTGTCATTCAGGGCGAAGTGCAGAGTGGTTTCGGTTATTTCCTTTTAGCGCAACAAAGAATAAGCTGAACCAAAACGGCCGACAACAGTGATCCAACAGAGACCTCCAAACACTACTGCCAGAATTGGAAAGTACTCCGGAAACAGGCAAATGATGATATAAAATATTATCGTTTCTGTCCCTTCAGTCAGACCTCCCAGATAAAAAAAAGCTTTTTGTCCATGTGCTGCAGAAGATATTCCGTGTTTTTCTGCAATGACTGCAAAAGCCAGAAAAGAGGTCCCGGTGCCGATAAATGAAAAAATTAAAAAAGTTGCTGTCAAACTGTTATTCTCCGGACTGGCCAGTGCAAAGCCTACAATTACTGCAGAATAAAAAATAAAATCACAGGTGATATCAAGGTATCCACCTAAATTAGTAACACCGTTTCTGCGGGCAACTGCACCGTCAAGTCCATCGAAAAAACGGTTGACCAAAATCAGGACCAGTGCTGCAGGATAGAGTTTTAGCCAAAGCAAAGGTACAGCTAAGAGCCCAATTCCGAAACCAATGAACGTAATAGAGTTGGCAGAAATTTGGCGGGGGACAAAATTTGCTATGTCATCCATTGTCGGATGCACGACTGTGTTGGCCCAGCGATCAACCATGGGGATTCTTTGAGTGTTGAGAGTTGTTTGTTGGTTTTGGTGTGAATTGTTGAAGCAGATTGCCGTATATTTTAGGTCGCAGGAAAATACAGAATCTTACATCAAAAGTTTCATGCAGTAAGTTCAATGCGGTCAAGGATTGCGTTTGCAATATCTTTTTTGCCAATATGTTTTTGAGGTTCCTGTTTTGATTCCAGCAGCCATGCCACCTGTGTTCCATCCTGTTTGAATTCTTCTACACGGTTAGCCACAACCAGTTGAGAACCGCCCTTCTCAGACAAACGGTTTTTTGCAATCTCCATCAGTTCTTCATGAGAAATATTTTCTTCATACTTGAAGGTGACCATTTTCAGTTCAGGGAAATGCTGACGAACTTCTTCAATCACCTTTACAGTCGGTACCAGTTTCAAACTTAACTGTTTCTGATTACTGGGAAGTTTTCCTTCAAAAACTGATTCCGGCTGAAAATCTGCAACTGCAGCTGTAAAAATTCCCCAATCATAGTTTCCTTCCTGCAGCGATTCATTTAAGGTTCTTCTATAATCCTCAAAAGTTGCTGCGGTTTTTGCTTTTATATATTCCGGAGCAGAGCGGCTTCCCTTGCCGAGAATCAATTCAACTGCCGCACCGCGCATCCATGCTTCACGGGCCAATTGGATGGAAAGAGCACCTGTAAAACGTGTCGTGATCCTTCTGATATTATCCACCGGAACAGGAGTTGGCCCCCCGGTGATCAGCAAAGATTTTCCGCGAAGCGGCGACTCGCTGAGTGCCCGGATTGTTGTAGCTACAATTAGCTCCAGCGGAGCAAGATTGTTTTTTCCATGAGATTGGTGCGGTGGAATCAAGGTAACGCCCATTTCCTGCAAAGTCCGCATTGAACGGGTTAAGATACTGTTATGCATTGCACCGTGCATTGCCGGGGCAAACAGGACAGGAATTCCTTGTCGTTCCATTCTACCCAGGGCTGCAGCAATTGCTGCAGTGACCACAGAATCTGCAATTCCCAAAGACGCCTTATTCAATGTGTTGTACGAAGCAGGAGCAACAACGAAGGCATCGAAAGGTGTGGAGTCACTCAAATGTTCTGCATCCGAAGTAAAGCCTTCAATGACGGGATTTTGTGAACACCATTCAAGAGCCTCCCTGGCAACATAACGTAATCCTTCAGTCGTTGCATAAACAACTACATCCGCACCTTCCCTGCGGAAATCACGAATCAGATCCGGCATTCGATAAGCAGCTATGCTTCCGGTTATCAGCAAAGCAATTTGCTTTCCGGATAAATGAGAACCGGTTAAACGGACTTCACGGTCTGCAAATTCAGAAGGAGGAGGAGGTTCAAAATTCCAGTTTAATGACATGGAAGATTTAAGGTTACAAGTTTCTTATTTAAAGTTTCAGTTACCAATAATAACAAAAGCAGATGGATTTATTAAGTGTTTTGTCCATGAAAATCTAAAGAAAATTCAAAATTCGCATATTCATTTTTTTCTTAACCAGATTTTCAGATTCCAGATTATTCACAAAACAGTTGCCGCCAATTCAGCCAGCGGTGAGCGTTCAACACTTGTAAAGCGTACATGTCCTGCCAGCGGGGATTCTTTGAAACGCTCAACCAGTGTGCTTAGTCCGTTGGAAGAAAGATTAACTTCTGAATTGTCTATTTGGTTTGGATCACCTGTTAAAACGATTTTAGTTCCTTCACCAACACGTGTTAATATCGTCTTCATTTCATGTGGAGTCAAATTTTGGGCTTCGTCAACAATCATGTACTGATTTGGAATTGTACGTCCCCGGATATAAGTCAGCGGCTCAACAACCAGCATTCCACGATCCATCAACTCATTGTAACGGTCATGCTTTGAACCATTTTTTGAAGCAGGATTATTGATCAGTAATTCCAAATTGTCAAAAATCGGCTGCATCCACGGAGCAAGTTTTTCCTGAGTATCACCCGGAAGATAACCCAGGTCACGTCCCATTGGGAATATAGGGCGTGAAACCAGCATACGTGAGTAAATATTGTCCACCATTAATTGCTGCAAACCGACAGCAAGAGCCAGTAAAGTTTTCCCAGTTCCAGATATTCCACTCAGTGTTACCACAGAAATCTTTGGATTCATCAGCAAGGCCAGTGCAAGGCGCTGTTCAGGATTCAGAGGCCTGATGCCCCAAACACCCTGTTCTTTGGGAACCAGTTCGAACTTCTTCTTACCCTGCTGATATGTAGCTAATATCTGTTCATCTGGAACATCGGTGCAGCTTAAAAGAAGGCCTTCATTCGGATAAAATTCACAAATTTCATTTTGATCTGAAAAAACCTCTTCCGGAGAAATATAAGACTGTTTACCGAGGCTCCTTAATTTTTGTTTGCTGACCTCACTTTGACGAATTCCAGCATACAGGTTTGAGTCATTCGGTCTTTGCCCATTGTATGAAAGTGTTGGAACATTGAGTGTGTTAGCTTTTGTTCGTAAATTTTCGTCCTGTGAAACAAAGATAAGATCCTTGTTTTTTTGACTCAACATCCAGGCAACAGCCAGGACTCTGTTGGAAATTCGTTTCAAATTGAGGCTGTACGGCAGCAAACCCGATTCTGGTTCTGTAAGCTCAATTCGTAATTTTCCTCCATTCGGCAGGGAAATACCTTCTACTAAACTACCATATTGCCGGCATTCATCTAACATTTGACTGACAATTTGAGCAGAGCGCCCTTTTTCTCCCAAATCCAGCTTCAGTGAATCCAGTTCTTCAAGAATTGTGACTGGAATTACAATCTCTTTATCCGGAAACTCGAAAAGAGCTCCCGGTGTACAAAGCAGCACGCTGATGTCAAGAACGTAAACAGATACTTGGTTCATACTTATTTTTGCAGGAAAATAAGAATGTTCTCAGTGTAAACAGATTGAAACATGAGGAATTAATAATTTTTTTATTTGATCTCAAAACAGGAATTTGCACAGGAATATCACCTTGCAGCAGAATTCATTCTAAACCAGATCTTTCAGAACATCAATGAAAGAGCAGTTTCTGTCAGGACGGGATATGCTGTTTTCAGCATTTAATTATGGTCTGAGAATAAAATAATTAACATTAACTTGTTCTTCAATGAGAAAAAATCAGGAATTTTAAACTCATTTTCTTGCGCTTTGCGGAAAACTCAGTTAATAAGGTTAGTGAAAAGAATTCTACTCTTCATTTTAAGTCAGCTAAGGAAAAAATGGAATCTCAATTAACATCCGGTTTACAACCGGAACTGCTGGAAGACGACCAGAAGCAGTGGCTTGCCTATGCGATCTGCGGTGCAATAACATCCGATGGTTCAGTTGCTCCCGAGGAGCTTGAATACCTTGAACGGGCACTCGCTTTTTTACCCTCTGAGACAGAAGTGAATAACATGATGCGGGCCGTGAAAGACCAAAAGCTTCCGGAATTAGACCGTTTTCCCGGTGCAACGAGAGAAATGGAAGTGAAAATATTCATCGACCTGACCTCAGTTATTTCTGTTGACAATGTCCTTGGTGCAAACGAAATCGACTATCTTCTGCACATTGGCCGTAAGCTCGGTTTTGGTCGAGAATTTGTCCGGGTTGTCATCCGCTGGGCCAGCGAGGGAATTGTCTGGAGACGTAAAATGCAGCACCTTATTGACGCAGGAAGTTCACTTGAAGCAGAATATACAGATTAACCGCCAGCCTGCTCTCCAAAAATTGATGACAGAATTTCTGCAATTTTCGGGACCGCAGAGATTTTCTGTTCAAGATTATTCTGGCAGAATGAGACTGGTCAGAACGTGTCTGGTTTTTCCTGCTTTGAACTGCAGCAGATGGTAGGGAGAGGCTGCTGCAAAGGTAAATTCAAAATGAGTTTTTTCCCGAGGCAGAAGGGCGCGTAACAATCCGGATTGCGGTGAAACCAGAATCGTGTGTGCATTCATGACTCCAAGCGGAGTGTCCATTCTGATTTTTTCCTGTGGTTCAGCCCACATGCTGATCATGCTCATTGAACGTGGGAGTCCTTTTTTTTCCAACTCAATGGCCAGCAGCGGGATAAAAAGGGTGAAGGAAAATTTTTTGGTCTGCAGAATTTGTTTTAAATATTTTCGCAGAAAAAAAATAACGACCTCAAAAGGAATCGCATTTTCGGCGCTCAAGTTTGTTTTAAACTCCAGAATCTGCCCGTCTTCTACTAGTCTGGTGTGCATGATTTGTCCGGTATAGCTGTTTGTTATCCGGAACTCCTTTCGCAAATCCTCTTCCTCATACCATTTTGGAATACCGGAATCTGCATCAAACCAGAGCGTCTTCCGGGTAAAAACTTCGCCATCAGTCTTTGTGTTTTCATTTTTTTCAACAACGAACCGGGTTCCTTCCTTTATCAATGTTTCGTAGCGGAAATGGCTCTTCCCTGTTATTTTAGAACTCTCCAAATTCAAGTGCTGAAATGAAGACTCGGTACCCGGCAGCAATTCACTGAGGTAGCTTTCCTGACCGAAAATTGCAGTTTCAGTCAGCAGAAATCCAGTCATGTAAAGGCAACAAATAAAAATTGATTTACTGCACTTATTATTTATCTGCTGCATCAGTTATAAGCTCCTTCACATTTTCGACAAATATTCCAATTGGTTTTTATATGTGATACATCCACAAGGCATTGGCGGCAAACAACTTCTTTGCAGCGCTGGCAAATCATTTTATGTGCCTGGAAACGTGAAATCACTTTACCGCAAATATTACAATTTTCCGCAAGTCTTCTCACTATTCTATACCTGATCCTAATTGTTTCATTTTATCAAAATCCTGTTGAATAATTAAGAGGACACGATACTTAATTTAAACAATAATTAAACATCATTTTCACAAAATTCTCCAAACACAGTGAGTCATTATTATGACAAGTTGTTTTTTCTGGCGCAAGTGCAATGCAAAAGCCGGTTTTTTACTCACGCATTTAATTATAATAATTTTTGCAAAAGAAGCCTTTTGAACCAGTGTATTGCCGGCAGGAACAGTTGTCCGGAGGTTTAATTATGGTCTGGTTTTGTTCATACAAAAAATATTTTTTTGCTTTATCTTCAGAAAAGCTTTAATTGGATTTGATTTTGCAGAAAGAATTTGCTTAAATTTGACTGTACGTAATAATAATGGTGTTTACCCCAACATGTAATACTAACAAATAATTAAGCTGTCATGGAAGATATAAAGCGCCTGTTATTGGAAGAGAAGGCGGCACTACTCTCCGGGATTCAGGAGAAAACAGAAAATAAAACCGAAATAAATAAGGATATTGGCGACGCCATCGATTCTTCTGTAGAAGAACAGAAACGGGAGTTGGATCTGTTACTGCAGGATAGAGAACAGGCAAGACTTACAGGAATTGAGATTGCCCTTAAACGAATTGAATCAGATGACTTCGGATACTGCGACGAATGCGGCGAGGCAATTTCCAAGAAACGGCTGCTGGCTGTTCCCCTGGCAAGAATGTGTATCAATTGTCAGTCAAATGAAGAACGCAGCCGACTTACGCAGAATGCATTTTCCCGTGCAGATTACTCCAGTCAAATATTAGTTGATGATTGATTTATCTATGGACTCAGTGCTCTGCGTTTATCGAATAAACTGTCAAATAAAACCTGCCTGAACACCTTAAAAAGGGATGCAGAATCTCGTTTTTATGTGTCTATTAATAATAATCCTATGTAACAAGTGCCGTGTTTTGCGGCTTGTTAATTCCTGTACTTTATGGCCAATCTGCTGAGTTATGATGCCAGTCAGCTACTGGCTTTTATTCTGGTACTGGTACGAGTCAGTGGAATAATCTCTACTGCACCGGTCTTTGGCAGTTCAAATATTCCACCCCAAATCAAGGTGGTTCTGAGTCTCATGCTGGCACTGATTCTCTATCCTTTTATTCCACTGATCACTGTTTATCCGGATCGTCCAGATCATTACATTATGCTCATTGCCAGCGAACTGTTGATTGGTCTGGTCCTGGGCATAATTGCCCGTTTTTTGTTTGGAGCAGTCGAATTTGCAGGAACAGTCATTGGATTTCAAATGGGACTGGGTATGGCCAATGTCTTCGACCCGCAGTCACAGGAGCAAATATCTCTAGTTGGAAGATTTGAAAATACAACTGCTACACTAATATTTTTAGCAATGGACGGTCACCTGATTGTTCTTCAAGCTCTGGTCAGGAGCTACTCGGTTCTCCCTCCGGGAGGTGCAAGTATCAGCAGGCCTTTAGTTGAAAATCTAACTGAACTTTCTGCAAGTGTTTTTGTTATCGGATTGCAGATCGGAGCACCTCTGATTGTGGCTCTTTTTCTCGCAAATGCCGTTGTTGGACTTCTGGCACGTTCAGTGCCGCAAATTCAAGTATTTGTAGTCGGTTTTCCCCTGACATTAATGCTTGGTTTTCTGTTTCTGTTTTTCGGAATGCCCTTTTTTGCACAGGCAGTACATCAAATGTTTGAGAAGCTTGACACACAATTTTTTGAAGCCATCAAGTTGCTGGGTGGTTGATTAGGAAATAATGAAATTACAACAGTGCTTTTCTGGTAGAACGACCCAATGCACATTCGTTTTGTATTAAACATTACAGTTAACAGCATCAGATTCTTGAAGACAAATGGCAGAACAAGAAGGTCAGGAAAAAACTGAAGTTCCAACGGAAAAAAAGCGCAGGGAATCGAGAGAAGAAGGACAAGTAGCCTTTAGCAAGGAACTGTCTTCTGCAGCTTTGCTTGCCGGAATCGTGCTGACCCTTGTTGCCACCAGTCCCATAATTCTTGATGCCATGCGGCAACTAATGTCCCAAATTTTTCGGGACCTGGCGCAAAGTGAAGAATTATCAATCGACAGTATTTTTACATTATCGGGAGAAATTCTTTCCATAATTCTTCCTGCATTTGCACCTTTTGCAGCAGTAATTATATTTGTTGGAATATTTGCTTCCGTTCTGCAGGTCGGAGTCCTGATTACCTTCAAAGCAATTGCGCCCAAGTTTAACAAAATAAGTCCATTGACTGGCCTCAAACGACTTTTTTCGTCACAGTCACTGGCAGATTTTCTCAAGAGTATGGCAAAACTGATCATAGTAGGTTTTGTCGGCTATTTAACCTACATTGATAAAATCACTGAATTAAATGGACTTTCTGTTTCAACTCCAGAGTCCATTCTCAAATACAATTTTACTGTGGTAGCAGAAGTTGCAGGCAAGATAGTTCTGGCGCTTGTGGCAATTGCCATTTTTGATTATTTTTACCAACGCTGGCATCATGAGCAACAATTGATGATGACAAAACAGGAAGTCAAAGATGAAACCAAACAAACAGAAGGAGACCCGCAGCTTAAAGCAAGAATACGTCAGATTCAGCGCGAGATGTCCAACGCAAGAATGATGCAGGAAGTTCCGAAAGCAGATGCGGTGATCGTCAATCCAACCCACTTTTCTGTAGCCATCCTTTATGACAGGGATGTCATGACAGCTCCAGAAGTGATTGCAAAAGGGGCTGACCATTTAGCCCTGCGAATGAGGACAGTTGCCCGTGAAAATAATGTTCCCATCCTTGAACGACCGGAACTAGCCCGCGATTTATATGCAAATGTAGAAATCGGCGATGATATCCCGGAACGATTTTATAAAGCAATTGCAGAAATTCTGGCCTTCGTTTACCGCCTCCGGAAGAGATAAAGTTTTAGCAGTTCAACCCCCTCAAAATTGATTCACCCAGGTTAAGTAGAATATTTTTCAATAATTGTTTTTGGAGCAGTATTTGCAACAGGCACATCCGAGCGTTTCAGTTTTGAGACGCAGTAATTTTAACGACCTTCTTGGTAATGGATGACCGGTGGCCGCAGCAAGCATTCCCCTAAATAATATAGTCAGTAAGTCAGATGTCGTTCTCGCTGCAGGCGTGATGTCGATACTTCTGATAATGGTGGTTCCTCTGCCACTTGTAATACTGGATCTACTCCTTGCTTTAAGCATCACAGTCGGTGTACTCATTCTTTTTGTAGCGTTATTTACCAAAAGCTCTCTTGAGTTTTCCTCTTTCCCTTCAGTACTGCTAATTGCAACTATTTTCCGTCTTTCTCTCAATGTAGCTTCTACGAGGCTAATCCTGCTTGAAGGCCATCAGGGACCGGGTGCTGCAGGAACGATAATCAATTCTTTTGGCGAATTTGTAGTCGGCGGGAATCAAATTGTCGGAATCATCATCTTCCTGATTCTGGTTATCATTAACTTTGTTGTTATCACAAAAGGTACAGGTCGTATTGCGGAAGTTGCCGCACGTTTTACTTTGGATGCCATGCCTGGAAAGCAGATGGCGATTGATGCGGATTTAAACGCAGGCTTGATCGATGAAGACGAAGCCCGTCAACGCCGTTCAACCATCCAGCGTGAGTCAGATTATTTTGGTGCCCTTGACGGTGCAAGCAAGTTTGTGCGTGGCGACACAATTGCGGGCCTGATAATAACCTCAATTAATATTTTAGGTGGTCTGCTGGTTGGAGTCACCCAGTTCGACATGTCTGCCGGAGACGCATTTGATTCTTATGCAACTTTAACCATTGGTGATGGACTTGTCTCACAAATACCTGCACTGATTATTTCCATTGCGGCCGGTATTGCGGTCACTAAAGCTTCCGGTGATAATAAAATATCTGTGGATTTGCATACACAGATTTTCAGTAATGTTCAGGCGCTCTATGTTGTATCTGCGGTGTTGGTCTCTTTTTCGTTAATTCCGGGTCTGCCTATAGTTCCATTTATGCTGCTCGCGATTCTCACTTTCAGTCTGGCACAAGTAAGTAAACGTTCAAATGTGCAAATTGCAGAGGATGAACATCAGGAAGAACAAGCACGTCTCCAGAAAGAAATAAGTGAAGAACCGGAAGATATCGAATCACTTCTACCGATTGATATACTTGGCCTGGAACTGGGTTACGGTATGATCCCGCTTGTTGATGAAGAGCAGGATGGTGAACTGCTTAAACGGATCAAGGCTATACGTCGTCAAATAGCATTGGATTTCGGCTACATCGTTCCTCCGCTGCACATCAAAGACAATCTTGAACTATCTCCCGGAGAATATTCAATTACGATAAAAGGAATTGAGATTGCCCGCAATGAATTGATGATGGGACATCACCTTGCCATGAAAACCGGAGATGTAGATGAGGAGATTCCAGGTGTGGATACAGTGGAACCGGCATTTGGATTACCGGCAATCTGGATTGCAGAAGAAGATGAGGAGCGCGCCCAATTTGCCGGCTATACAGTTGTTGACCTGCCTACTGTTTTGGCAACTCATTTGACGGAAGTCCTGAAGAATCATGCTTTTGAATTTATTGGTCGTCAGGAAACTCAGAAATTAATTGACTCTCATGCTGAATCTGAACCAAAAGTTGTTGAAGAATTGATCCCATCACTGCTATCATTAGGAGTGGTGCAGAAAGTATTGCAGAATTTGCTCAAAGAACTTGTTTCTATCCGCGACCTTCATACTGTACTCGAGACTCTTGCAGATGTTTCTCTGATTACTAAAGAGCCTGATTTGCTGACCGAACATGTCCGCCAGAGTCTTTCGCGGCAGATTACCAGACAATATCAAACTCCGGACGGTTTGCTGCCTTTGATTACAATGAACCAGGATTTAGAGAATCAAATTGCTACTGCAATTCAGGATTCCGGACAGGGTGCATATCTTGGCTTGAATCCAAACATGGCACAGGCGATTATAAATGGTATCGATGGGATGATAGAACAATTTACCATCAACAATTATCAGCCTCTTCTGCTTTGTTCACCGCTGATACGCCCTCATGTTAAAAAACTTGTGGAACGTTTCATTCCTAATCTTGTGGTACTCTCTCATAATGAGGTGGCTCAGGATGTACGTATAGAAGCTCTTGGTGTTGTAGAGTTGAGTGGTTAGGTCAATAATAATTAAGCACAGTTTCAGGTCTTCAGGGCTGAAAAAATTAAATTTAAAACAAAATTTGTAATCTGGCAATCTTATGAATCTGAAGCGTTACCGCGTAAATAATATCAAAGAGGCTCTGAAATTCATCAAG
>ERZ651768.1434-NODE-1434-length-17438-cov-3.465757_pt1 | contig 17438 bp, 15 predicted proteins | sample MGYA00514754_ERZ651768 | MGnify/ENA metagenome assembly ERZ651768
ACTTCAGATACAAGCGGCACAAGTGGAAGCGGCAAGCCTTCAGGTGGAAGCGGCACGGCCCCAGGTGGAAGCGGCACGACTCCAAGAAGGATTGGGAAAATGGACGGCCACGACAGCGGCGGCGGCGGCGGCGGCGGTGGTGGTGGTGGTGGCGGCGGCGGCGGTGGCTCTGCCGGCGGCGGAGCCGGCTCCGGCGGAGGCGGCTGCGGCCCACAAGCGAACGCCCCGATACCTAAAACCAGGCAGAGGCAAGCGGTGGAAATGATGCGGTAACTACGCTTCATGATGGAACTTCTCCTCTTCGCAATACCCGACGCCTCTAAATAGAGACCATGTCAGGCGTCCCACACACACCCAGACCTCCAAAAAAGCCCCGGGGTGAGCCTACGACTTTAGTTTTTCAGGTGAAATCTGTCAATCACACTATTACATTATTCCGATCCCGGTCTCAAGCCTTACAAGGAGTCGGCCTGGTGACCAAATAGCCCCTATTTACGCTAGACAGGCAAAGGACGCCACAGAATTGATGCTTTCACTGGGCCTATTCCGCGGTGGCGTTATTCTTAACCGTCTTCCCTACCGTACCCGGTCGGTTTCAGCACTTCGTCTTCTTGGTCTTCGTTGTCATCCGGGACCAGTTTGAACTTGAAATTGGGAAAGTTCGTCACTGCGGGCCACGAGTCACAGTTGGGGACAACTCACCGTGTCGCCACTGTCAACAGGGGGTCGAAATCACCAACGTCCGTGTCAGCGTCATATTCGAAACGTCGAGACCTGTGGCCATTTCAAATATCGAGCACTGAACCAGCGCAAGTGCTGGGACGGACCATGACCACAATCCTCGATCTTCGGCAACGCTTATGCCTGCACCTCGATACAATGGAGGTCAACTGAGGTGTAGCCAGCCATCATGATTGTGAAGACCGTAGTCATCGCAGCACACGACACCGCTCTCGCGGAACGATTCGCTGCCGCCCTAACATCAGCCGAGCATCGTGCAATGGTCGTAACGAAGTATGAAGCGTTGGTCGAGAGGCTGGTCGACACAAGCGATCGGATTGACCTGATTATTCTCGATCTCCAATTGGGAACGTGCAAGGGGCCTTCGCTCGTCCAGTCAATCCAAAAAATCGAACGCTGCCCACCGGTCCTCATCTTTAGCAGCAGTGTCACATCGAATAACGAAGCCCGACAGCTTACAAATCTCGGCATCGTGGGCTACGTCAATGAACACTGCCCCACCCAGCAGATCCTCCCGGTCCTAGCGCCGCACTTATCTCCTGACAGCTTCAATCGTCGCAGTAACCCCCGGGTGACGCTTGGCATTCCCGTCTCCTACGCCGTTGGTGACTCGCTCAGCACGGCCACCACCCTTAACTTAAGTAAAGGCGGTATCGCGATTCGTACTATGACTCCACTCGAATTGTCATCGAAGTTGCGGATCCGCTTTCGGCTACCAGGAACCAAACGCGAAATCGAGGCTGATGCACGCGTTGTCTGGACTGACCAACGCGTCGGAATGGGGCTGCAGTTCGAAAGGGTTGATGGGGCTGACCAGGTAGCTGTTGATCGCTTCCTTGTTCGACATTTCGATTCGGCCACTGCGTAAACTGCTAATTCAGTCCGACCAACCATATTTCACCAATTGTTAATCTTTGCTTCCTGATTGTTTCCTTCTAGACGAGGTTGACACTCCCTTTTCCTCAGACGTACGATCTAGGTTTAGTGGTCACGTCAGTGGGCTCGCGTTTTTGACACTGGCTCAAAACAGCTGGCTAACTATCGGCAATGCCGCATGTCACACCAGCGATTCCAGACGTGACCATTTTGTCAGTTTGGAGAACACTTCATGATCGAAGTCCAACATCTCACAAAGGTTTACGGGGCACTTACGGCCGTCGATAACATCAGCTTTCGCGTCGAGCCAGGTGAGATCCTTGGCTTATTAGGACCCAACGGCGCTGGGAAAACCACAACAATGCGTGTGTTGACCGGGTACATCCCGGCTACTGAAGGAACAGTTGTCGTCGCTGGATTTGATGTGTTCGAACAACCGATCGAGGCCAAGCGACGTACCGGTTACCTGCCTGAAACACCGCCCCTCTACCCGGAATTGACCGTTCGTGAGTACCTGACCTTCGTCGCTCGGATCAATGGCGTGTCGAGCAACGATCGCCAACGCCTGGTTGGGTCGTCAATGGAGCGCACTCGAGTTGACCACATAGCCGATCGGCACTGTGGGAAACTATCGAAGGGCTATCGGCAGCGCGTTGGCCTTGCGCAGGCCATTATGTACAATCCTGACGTTCTAATTCTCGACGAACCCACCGCTGGCCTTGACCCGAAGCAGATTATCGAAACTCGGGAACTTATCAAGAGCCTGGCTGGCGACCATACGATCATTCTCAGCACCCACATCTTGCCTGAAGTCTCCCAGACCTGCCAACGCATCGTCATCATTAATCGCGGCAGGGTCGTCGCCGAGGATACGCCAGACAATTTGACTGCCCGCCTACAGGGTGCCGAAACCGTTTCCCTACAGATAGACGCGGGCTCAGCGGACCCGAGGTCGGCTCTGCTAGCAGTTGACGGCGTCACACGTGTGACAGTGAATTCTCAAGATTCTGGCGTGGTCAGCGCCGAAGTCGAGACGACCCAAGGACGAGACCTGCGTCGCGATTTGGCCCGCACCGTCGTAACACACGGCTGGGGTCTTCTCGAATTGCGGTCAATGCGAATGAGTCTTGAAGAAATCTTTCTCGACCTCACGACCGAAGAGGTCGAACCTGAGCACGAGAATCCTGATAGGAAGAATGCTGACCAAGCCGAGTCAGGAGGAACCAATGCGTAACATCTTCGCCATTGCTCAGAAGGAATTGAAAGTATACTTCGCCTCTCCTATTGCATACGTGATCATCGGTCTTTTTGCGTTGCTGTTCGGGTACTTCTACAGTGCGATCTTATCGTTCTTTCTCAGACAGAGTCTGCAGGTTGGACAGCCTGGATTTGGCGGTCCCACCACAATAATACCCAACGTGAATCAACACTTGATTCGCCCATTGATGAGCACTGCAACAACGATCCTGCTATTTGTCCTGCCAATGGTAACAATGCGTAGCTACTCAGAAGAAAAACGGTCTGGCACCATTGAGCTACTACTGACATCACCAGTGAGCGATTGGCACATCATTCTTGGAAAGTTCGCTGGCGCGATGGCGCTTTACACCATGATGTTAGCAGTAACGTTTTTTCACATCGGCTTTCTGTTTCTCTATGGTGAGCCCGAGTGGATACCCGTAGCGATCAGCTACCTGGGCCTTCTGCTGCTTGGAGGCTGTGTCGTTTCGGTCGGATTACTGATTTCAAGCATGACCAGAAACCAAGCCGTTTCCGGAATGGCCACCTTTGCGGTCGTCCTGCTGCTATGGGTGATTAACTTGATGGCTGACTCTACCGGCCCGGTGACTCGAGAGGTGATCACGTACTTGAACATCATCGAACACTTCGAGGATTTTTCTCGAGGAGTTCTCGATACAAAGCACATTGTGTACTACCTGAGCTTCATCGCATTCGGGCTGTTCCTGACGGCCAAGTCAGTTGACAGCGCACGGTGGAGGAGCTGAGTCAGGCTAACCGCAGTCGATAAGATACAGTTATGTTACGCAAAATCATCGTAGGATTCGGGTGGGTGGGTACCGCACTGACCTTCCTTGCTGTAGCGGTGTTGTGGTTCCGACCCGAATGGCAGAACGTCTGGTATTGGTGCGCGGTTGCCGGCTTCGTCTGTGTGTCGCTCTACTTATTAGCCCACTGGCGTGAGGCATCCAGGATCTTTAGGCACCGTCAGGCGCGATACGGCTCAATGGCTGCGTTGAGCATTGCCGCTGTCCTCGGAATTTTCATCTCGATAAATTACATCGCCTCTAGACAAAATTGGCGGTGGGACCTCACAGCAGCCCGTCAGTTCACACTATCGGACCAAACAATCCGCATTCTCGAAGCACTCGATGCGCCGATGTCGATTCTCGTGTTCGGGTACGATAACGATTTCGATCGTTTCCGGAGCCGGCTCGTAGAATACGAAGATCTCAGCCCTGAGGTCACTGTTCGCTACATAGATATCGACAAAGAACCAATCGAGGCGGGCCAATACCAAATCCAGTTGCCTGGCACAGTCGTATTCGAGTACAGAAACCGGATTGAGCGAGTAACCGCCAACACCGAGCAGGAACTGACGAATGCAATGATTAAGGCTGTTGAAGGTGAGTCGCTCACTGTGTACTTCCTCGAAGGTCACGGCGAGAAAAACGTCACGAGCGCTGAACGAGACGGTTACAACGCGGTAGTGAGCGCCCTTGAGAGAGACAACTTTACGGTTGAGACACTGGTGCTGGCGCAGCGTGAGGAAGTGCCTGATGATGCGTCAGTCGTCGTCGTCGCTGGCCCCGACAACGATTTGCTTGCCGGGGAAATCGATACTCTCGAACGCTATTTAGGCCGTGGTGGTAAAGCTTTTTTTCTGGTGGATCCTCAGGTGCTCGTCGACGCCCCTCCTCTAGTCAATCTCGAACAGCTCCTTGCAGCTTGGGCAGTCGAGCTGTCAAATGACGTAGTCGTGGATATGAGCGCTATGGGTCAAATGACTGGATTCGACGCGTCGGTTCCGGTCACTGCTAGCTATCCACCGCATGCTATTACCGAGCGATTCAGCTTTCTAACAGCATTCCCTCTGGCACGTTCACTCACCGCTACGACAGGTGGTGTTAACGGGCGCATGGCTCAGCCCTTCGTGGAAACTGGCGCGGGCAGCTGGGCTGAGTCGAACATTGACCTACTGACCAGCGACGGTGAAGTTGAACTGGATGAGGCTCAGGGTGACGTAGCTGGGCCCGTCGTGATCGGGCTTGCTGTCACGGCACCGGTTGAGACGACGCCCGAGCCAGTCGACCCAGAGGTGGACATTAATGGAACCGCGACGGAGACACGCGTTGCGGTTATGGGTGATTCGGATTTCGCTTCAAACTTTGCCTTGGGCATACAAGGCAATCGAGACTTGTTCCTCAACACAGTGAATTGGCTGGCTCAACAGAAAAATCTTGTCGCAATTCGTGCGCGACAGCCTGAAGACCGGCGCATTACGCTTACGGCCAATCAACAGCGGCGGATTCAGTGGCTATCGCTGGTATTTTTGCCCGGCCTTATTCTAGGTACCGGCATTTACTCCCGGTGGCAGCGACGGTCGTAAGTAGACGAGATGCGTTCCACGTTACTGCTCTTAACCTTGGCTGCCACACTCGCAGCCTACGCCTACTTCATCGAAGCCGATCGTCCCTCACGGGTTGAAGCCGAAAACATTAAGGAGCGAGTGTTCAACATGGAATCGGTGGACCTTATTGAACTTGAAGTCACAGCATCTGGGGATCGAACCGTGCTCCGTAAGACCGACGGCATATGGAACATCATCGAGCCAGTCCGGACGAAAGCTGACGGACTTGAGGTCTCGAGTATCACGACCGGCGTGTCAGCACTTGAGATCGAGCGAGTGGTCCAAGATATTGCAGACGATTTGGACCGATTTGGTTTGTCGGATCCAACGGTTGAAATCGCGTTTAAAGCCAAAGGGGAGGACAGAGCCACTCGACTCCTCCTCGGAAATCAAACTTCTACTGGTGGCCATCTCTACGCGATGCGCTCAGATGATCTCCGGGTGTTCCTCGTTGACGCCTACCTTCAAAGCAGTTTCGATCTTACAACTTTTGATCTCCGCGATAAGGCGATTGTAGAGTTCGACCGTGATGACGTCGACCGCCTCAGTCTCACGACGCCAACTCACACCGTCACGCTGGTCTACGCTGACGGCGTCTGGCACCTCGAAGAACCCTGGAAGCTACGGGCTACATCGAACACTGTTGATGCTCTCGTAACGAAGCTCGACACTGCACGCATGCAAGCGGTGATCGAGACTGACGGCGCTGACCTCGAGGCCTATGGGCTTGCCGCACCGCTTATTAGTGTGGTCATCGGCATCGGGTCGACAGAAGCAACCTTGTTGGTTGGAACGAAGACTGATGAGGGAAACTCCTACGCACGAGACGCGGCTCGCTCGCTAATCTTTACCGTCGAGAACTCTCTGGTGGATGATCTTACGCGGTCACCGGAAGATTACCGACAGGCAGAACTGTTTACCTTTAATCCAACAACTACAACTCGACTGGAAATTGAGCAACCTGAAGCCCGGCTGGTTATAACAAAGAGCGAGGTGGCCCCATTCGCGTGGCAGAGACTCGAACCCTTGCCCGATGAGGTCGATCAGGGAACTGTCTCTGATCTGTTAACAGGTTTAGTCAGTTTCCGTGCCGAGCGCTTCACCACTTCCCTCGGGAAGACAGGTCTCAATGCGCCAATTGTAACTGTGACCATGTTCGATGGGGAACGGGAGGAACGTGTCGCCTTCAGCCGAAGCGCTGACGTCATTTACGCTTTAGCTAACCAAGACGCAGTCGCGTCGACCGTTGAAACAGCCGTCTTTGAGGAAGTCATGACTGCCGTAGCCACACTGAGCAACAATGACGAGGACATACCGTAGACAAGCTGTCTCATCGATGCTCGGAAAGGATGGCGCGCGCCGCATCTAGGAGTTCAGAGGACACACCCGTAAGTCCACCGCCCTGTGCTAGGTTTGACTTCCCTCCCCCACTGCCTCCAAAACGCTCGGTCAGTTGACTGAGCATGGTTCGCGCATCAAGATCCACATCGGCCGAGCGGGCCACAACGACCATCGCCGGCAGCGCTGACGAAAACAGAACCGCTACGCGATGTGGTTCAGCAATCAGCGCGTTAACCAGCATTCTGAGCGCCCCTGCCTCCGATACTTCCACAACCGCTACGATTGATGACCAGGCGGACATCTCTTCAGCGTTAGCGGCCAGCGCAGCAGCTTCGTAAACGCTTAGCCGCTCTTCCGCCGTACGGTGCGCGCGCTGCAAACCTTTCATGGTGTGTTGCAGCGTGGCAATTTGGTCTGGTATGTCTGATTCATTTCCGGAAAACAATTGAGCACTGGCAGCTAACGTCACGCCTCTGGCACGAAACTCCTTGAGAACTCTTCCGCCGCACAAAAAGGAAACTCTAAGTCCATTCCGGAACCGTTCAGTCCCTCTAATAGCGATAAGCCCAATAGTTCCGGTGCGATCCACGTGGGTTCCCCCGCATGCCGAAAGGTCCACGCCATCAATCTCGATTAGTCTCAAATCACCTGACCTAACGGGCTCCTTACGCAACGGTAAGACGGCCACTTCAGAGCCCGTGGCAAATCTGATGCTCACCGGATGGTTCCGCCACACCGTGTCATTGGCATCCAATTCAGCCTCTGCCACCGCTTCAACCGGCAGGTGACGGTCGAGATCAATTGTTGATACCTCCTGACCCAAATGAAATCCGACCGTTCTTGCACTGTGACGTTGGTCGAACACAGCTGACAGAACGTGTTGGCCTGAATGCTGCTGCATATGGTCAAAGCGTCTGGGCCAATCGACCATTCCGGTCACCACCTGGCTCTCCTCTACCACACCAGTAATAACGTGACCAATACGTCCCGCGTCGAGCTCTCGCACATCGACGACGCGCGCGCCACCCAAGACACCCGTGTCATTGGGTTGCCCGCCTGAGCTTGGATAGAACGCCGTCTTATCGAGCTCAACAATTGACTGTGAACCGCTAGACTCAACAGCAACTACCAGCGCCTCGAAAGTGGTCTTCGTGGGTTCGGTGTAGTAGATCCGTTCAGTCATGCATTTAATCTCGGAGCTAAGGCTGGGTCGGGTAGACCGACCTCGTGGAATCCTCGAGCGCGCAGGAGACAACTATCGCAGGTGTTGCACGGCTGCCCATCAAGCTTCGGGTCGTAGCAACTATGGGTAAGCCCATAATCCAGATTCAATGCGATCCCTTGACGAATGATATTGGCCTTCGACAGTTGGATGAGTGGTGCATGCACAGTGAACGCTTCCCCCTCAACACCAGCTTTTGTAGCCACTGCCGCTAACCGCTCAAAAGCATCAATGAAGACCTGCCGGCAGTCTGGGTAGCCAGAATAGTCAACCGCGTTAACACCGATGACCAAATCGCGAGCGCCAATTGCCTCGGCCCACGCCAAAGCCAGCGAGAGAAGCACGCTATTTCTGGCTGGCACATAGGTCGATGGAATACCTGAAATGGATTGGTCGCCAGGTCTTGCCGTCGTGTCTGATTTCGGAATCTGGCCATTACCGGTCAATGAAGAACCACCAAACGCCGCTAGGTCAACGGTAAGTTCGCGGTGCTGATCTACGCGAAGGGCACGTGCGACCGCTCGCGCGGCCGACAATTCCTGCTCATGCTGCTGCCCATATCGCACAGTTAGCGCGTGCAGGCTGAATCCCTGCTGCTGGATTATCGCAGCCGCCGTGTAAGAATCTAAGCCTCCGCTCAACAACACAACAGCATTCATCGTGTATCGCTAGACTCCCTGAGTGTCTGCGCCCCAAATATATTTATGCACCTGCAGTTGAACGCGTACTTGAAGTCCATCAGCCAATACCCACTTGGCAAGAGTCTCTGGAGCCAACACCCCATGCACCGGAGACATCAAAACAGTGGCGCAGCAGGCTGCTAAGTCGCGCTCAACAACCGTATCACGCGCGAATTCGTAATCCATTCGATCCCGTAAGACGAACTTCACTTGGTCGTGTTCCGTTAACCATTGGAGATTGTTCCAGTCGTGTTGTTCGGCCTCACCACTACCCGGACATTTCACGTCCATGATTTTAACGACGACTGATGGCACACGGTCCAGTGGAACGTGCCCGCCGGTTTCAACCAGCACTTCCCATCCCTTAAGGAGTAAACAGTCGATCAACGTATATACGTCGTCCTGTAACAGCGGCTCGCCCCCGGTCAGTTCTACGAGACGACACGGATACAACTCGATGGCTGAAACAACTTCATTTACCGACATCTTCCGACCTTCGAAAAAGGCGTAGGACGTATCGCACCAATTACAGCGTAGGTCGCACCCTGTGAGACGAACGAATACGCAGGGTCGACCGGCATGTGTCGACTCACCCTGAATTGAATGGAAAATCTCGTTAATGGTCAGCACGCCACGTAGAAGCTTACCGCTAATCGGAACCCGGACTAGACCCAGCGGTTGTGACTATTGTAAGTTGAAAGCCCGCCTTGGGCCCGCATAATGGCGTGGAGTAGGAGAGGTAATGCCCGACGTAACGATGTACTGGAAGCCAGGATGAACGACTTGCCGTAATGCCAGAAGTTTTCTGGAACAGCTCGGTGCTACAATTGACGTCCGCGATATTGAGCGCACTCCGCCCTCATCGGCGTTCTTGAAGCGGCATGTCCACCACAAAGATTTCCTCGACTTTGTTAGTCGGCGGAGTCCTGTGTTCAAACGCCGTGCTCTGCCGAAGTCGAAACGTGAAGCGATCGCACTAATGACTGACAACCCAAAGCTCATTCGCCGGCCGGTGCTGATCGTTGGGCGCCATGTCGCCTTCGGGTTCGATAAAGCGCGCTATACCGGTCTCGTGAAGTCATCGCACTAGCCATCCGAAGCGCTGACGTTGCAACTCATCGCCCGATTCGTGTCACGCCAAGACGAGGGCATGTGTCTTTGATAGCACACCGCCCACAGACCGGATAGACTGGTCTACACACGTTCTGTCCCCACGTGACTAGGAATTGATTTACACGTGGCCACCACCGCCGGGGGACAACTTCATACAGTGCTTGTTCGGTCTGCTCGGGCGTCTTAGTTTTCACCCAGCCAAGCCGGTTAGAAATCCGGTGGACGTGAGTATCTACACAGATGTTGCTAGTACTCTTGTAGGCCAAGGTCAACACAAGATTGGCAGTCTTGCGTCCAACACCTGGCAGACTGAGCAACTCTCCCATCCTCGTCGGAACGTTGCCACCGTGTTGTGATAGAAGTAGCCGGCTCGTGGCCTTGACGTGCTTGGCTTTATGGCGATAGAAACTCACAGGATAAATCAGCCGTTCGATCCGGCGCACGGATAATTGAGCAAGTGCAGTTGGGGTCGTCGCAACTTCAAATAGTCGGGTAGACGCGGCCAGAGTCACCACATCCTTCGTCTGGGCCGAAAGCATCGTTCCGACGAGGACCCGAAACGCCTCGTCTACATTACCATCAGCAATTTTTTCCATCGCCGGCACCTCCAGTTGTTGAATCGCTTGTCCCAACTGGCGGAGTATGGACGCTACGGGTGACCGACGGCGTAATTTTGATTGAGATGCCGGACGCACTTTACTCACGGCTTAGTGTCCGCCTGCACAACCGGGGTTAATGGCGGTCGGCCCTGAAGAACTGCTTCAACGTTTCGTGCGGCCAGATCCGCCATCGCCACGCGTGTTTCGTGAGTCGCGCTTCCCAAATGAGGCACTAACACGACGTTCGAACGCTGTAACAATCCCGGATGCACCTCGGGCTCTCTTTCAAATACATCGAGTGCAACGCCGGCAATTAGGCGTTCGTCGAGAGCCCAATTAAGCGCCTCCTCATCAACCACTGGCCCCCGAGCCGTGTTAATCAGATAGGCAGACCGCTTCATGCGCGCCAGCGTTCGACGGTTGATCAAGTGTCGAGTCTCTGGCGTCAGTGGAACGTGCAACGAAACAATATCTGATGTAACTAGAAGTTCATCAAGCGGCATCAAACGCTTTTCGCTCGCTACGACAGTCTCTCGGGAACGACTCGCAAAAACGACCTCCATCCCGAATGCTGGGGCTCGCGCCGCCACTGCGCGACCGATCCGGCCTGGACCGATGATCCCTAACTGTTTACCGCTAAGCTCCATCCCAAGCATGAAATCGAGCGCCCAGCCCTTCCAAGCTTTCTGTCTGATCAGCCTATCCCCTTCAGCCATCCGCCGTGTGACTGACAGGATCATTCCCCAAGTCAGCTCGGCTACTGCTTCCGTTAGCACCCCCGGTGTATTCGTGACAGATATGCCTCGGCTTGCCGCCGCCGCTAAGTCGATGTTGTCGTAGCCGACAGCAATGTTTGCAATAATTTTGAGGTCACAGCCAGCATTTATGACTGCTGAGTCAATGCGATCGGTGGTTACGCATACAAGCGCACGCTTTCCAGACACGCGCTCCTGTAACGCTGCGGGCGTTAGATGATCCGTCACCAACTCAACCTGACCGACCGTCTTAAGTCGCGTCAGCACCGAAGATGGCACGCGGCTTGTAACAAGTATCGAAGGTGGCATTGCAGAGCAGGTGCGCCAAAGCAGAACTAATTTCCGTAGGACCGGCAGGAATCGCTATCGATGCAACTTACTACCAGCTTAAGCAAGCAGGATCCTGAGAATCCGGCGTCCTCCGACAGATGGAAACGTTCACGGCTCGGATGCAGCACCGGCTGCCCAGAACACGCGGTGAACCACTCTACTTCAGGGCTTTAACAGCATCCTCTATCAGTGCCTTCAACTCGCCGTATGTTAATCGAATTTCGCCGCCGTTGCCCACCTCATCGGTGGTCCCTCTCAAGCTGCTATCATCCACAAGACGTTCATCCGGAGACGACGGTGCTTGGACGTACTGATAACTGATGTCATCATCCTGCGTTTCATCACCCACGCCGAATCGGATCGGAGCGGACGAACCGAGGCCATAATTACCCCGCAGATTCTCTAACCGGGTGACTTCTTCGCGCGACAAAACTCGCTCACGGCCAAGCAGACGGGCCACGATGCTGATTCGTGCGAAATGTTCAATCGTCTCCATCCGGTAATACGCAGTGAACAATTCTGGAGCCATGGTCAGTGCGCCGTGGTTCGCCAATAGTAGGCCGTCGTGTGCCGAGATGTACTTGCGTACGGCGTCCGCGAGCTCTGACGTCGAGGTTTTCCCGTACTCCGCAATAGGGACGCTGCCGAGCGTTACGATGACCTCCGCCAACACTGCTCGGTCCAGTGGTATCCCCGCAACCGCAAAACCAGTAGCCACAGGAGGATGGGCGTGCACCACAGCCTTGATCTCAGGACGATGCTCGTAAACTGCTAGGTGCATTAGTCGCTCCGACGAAGCCTTGCGGTCGCCGGTAAGTTGGACACCTTGCATGTCGGTCGTGACCATCATGTCGGGCGTCATGAATCCTTTTGATACGCCGGTTGGTGTCGTGAGGACGCGATCGTCGTCAAGCCGAACACTAATGTTGCCGTCATTGGAGGCAACGTAACCGCGCTCGTGAAGCCTCCTCCCCACCTCGACGATATCGGCTCGAATTCGTTCTTCTGGTTGGCTCGTCATGGACAAAGCTGTGACACTCGCAATCTTCGGTCGAAAACCATTACAACCGACTCAAGAACTAAAGCGACGCTGGCAAGTCTTGGAACAAAAATATTCTATCTGGTCACCCTGCCGAAGCACGACGGCTCGTGAACGGACGACGTAAGTACCGCACACCGGATCACGGACGAGGGGGACGCTTCTGTGCACCGTTCGATGCTTCGCTTGAGCACCTTCGATAACACCTGCGCAGAACTTCCAGATGGCCCTGAGCCCCACAACGATCAATAAAATACGAAGAAACCAGCCAATCCACATCGGTATCGCGAAGGCCTGAATTTCGGTCGGCGTATCCTAGGATTTACGATCCTGTCGTGGCCACGTCGCCGGCGTGGGCCGAGCGTAGACTCTCCAAGGCCTGCTGTGCTGCCCGACCCTCAGGACTGTCGGGTGCAATCGCTATCACACGATCCCACGCCTCGGCCGCACCGGCTAGATCCTGTTTACCAAAAGCGCGGACGATACCAATGTTCAGGATCGTCTTGACATGCTCGGGTTCGACCTTGAGTGAGTGCATGAATTGCTCGAGCGCACGGTCAGGCTGGTTTGTATAGTAATAGCTAACGCCCAGGTCAGTACTCACATTCACATCGTCTGGATTGAGCGCGAGGGACGCCTCATACCACGTAACGGCTTCCCGAAATCGATCCGCATCGAAGTAGAGGTTGGCAAGTACTGTCCGAGTCACGGCATCGCGGGGATCACGCTCTGCTTCGGCCTTAAGTTCCTTCACGCGTGCTTCATCCAAAGGAGGGGGTGTTGCGCCTTCAACGGTACCCGCGTCCTCTCCCTGGTTAACAACCGCTGGCGGCGCTGAGGGCGGAGCCGGTTCCTGGCTGCCCAACACCCAACCAACGATCAATCCGAACAAAGTGCCCGAAGCAAGTAAGACGAGCGCTTCACGTTTCATCGACAGACCAACGGGTAACCCACAGAACAGCGCATCCCAAGCCAATCATACTGCAGAGGCGCACCGAACCTTAACCCAGCCGCCGTTGCACGACCTCTGCAATTTTCTCAGCCCAGTGTTTAATCTTGGAATGATCTTGACCCTCGAGCATAATCCTCAGCACTGGTTCGGTACCTGAATACCGTACAAAGAGGCGTCCCCTCTGCTCGACCACGCGCTGTTTAACCTCAGCGATGACTCCAGCAACATCCGGGATGGTTTCAAAATTCGTCTTCTCGCGCACGCGTACGTTGACAAGAACCTGCGGGTAAACCGTCAATTCCTCGGCCAACGAGTCAAGCTCTCGTCCGGTCGCCATCATCGCCTGCAATATCATCAGCGTTGTCAGGAGTCCGTCACCAGTCGGAAGGATATCGGGAAATATAATGTGACCCGATTGCTCTCCACCGAGTGCTAACTTCCGTTCCGTTAGCGTCTCCATCACGTATTTGTCACCAACCGCACAACGGACAAGGTTGATCCCCAATGCTTCCAAGGAGATTCTTAATCCAACGTTGCTCATTTCAGTTGCAACAACCGCGTCGCCACGTAATCGATTTTCAGACTGTAAATGTTTCGCACAGACAAACAACACTTTATCGCCATCAAGCACATGGCCACGACCATCAACAAAGATAGCGCGATCGCCGTCACCGTCAAGAGCGACGCCCATTCGACATTCTCGTGTCTTGACTAATTGTGACAAGTGTTCGGGATGCGTTGATCCGCATCCGTCGTTAATGTTACGTCCATCCGGTTCACACCCGGTCGTGATCACTTCGAAACCGAGTTCGCCAAACAGGCGCGGCGCGACGCCCACCGTAGCACCGTTGGCGCAGTCTACGGCTAAGCGCATCGGCCTAAGTCCGGTCGGGTTAGGTAACACTGACCTAACGTGCTGGAAATACAATCTAAGAAGTTCTGATTCGACAACAGGGGCGCTCCCTGCGTCAGGCGTAGACCAGGAATCGTCGCAGACGATCTTGGCCAGCACCGTTTCGCGCTGTTCGTTGAGCTTAATACCGCCCGCCGAGAAGATCTTTATCCCATTGTCTCCATAGGGATTGTGGGAAGCTGAAATCACGACCCCTGCATCGAATCCGTTTGAAGATGTCAGAAAAGCTACCGCAGGCGTCGGCGCAACACCGATGCTCGTAACACGGGCCCCTTCAGCAGCCGCGCCAACTGCTAGCGCATGTTCAATCCATTGACTTGACTCGCGCGTATCGCGACCGATAACAATCGATTTTTCCAGATGTTTCTGACCTAAAGAAAGCACTAGAGCTGCGCCAATACGGGTAACCGTTGGCCCATCCAGTGGAAACTTTCCGGCTGCGCCACGAATACCGTCGGTGCCAAACAAGCGCTGAGTCATGAAAAGGGGTATTACGGAAGATTGCCCGATCAACGAATTTCTATCTGAATAGCAGCTGGTTCGATCCCATCCACCACGAGCTCTGAACCTAGCTCAACTTGAACAGGCAGAGTGTAATCACCCGCGTTGAAGCCAGCAAGATCAATCCAGGCGTCAACTAGTTCACCCCGAAACCCGTCGAGCGCCGCCCGGGGTCCTTGGGCCCATACGGTGACCATCGGGGGATCCTGGCTAACCTGTAGACCGGCTGCCAGGTTCCTCAAAACTACCGTGACTCGGCGACTTACCCGTTGCGGATCCGCCGACCTAATTTCAACGGTCACTTTGGCCGGACTCGCTTCCGGGAGATACAACGCTCCGTCTGAGACCCCCACACCGACCAGGATTTCAATTGTTTCAGTCGCATCCGTAATCAATATTGGCTCGGTAATGACTTCCTCAAGCTCAGTCAGCTGGCTCATTGGCCCTACAACTTCCACGCTCTTTGGCAGGGAAGAAACCTGGCCCACAACGTAGCCCGGGGCTGGGTTTCCCTCAATCACTGGCACGATCGGAACGAAGCGTCGACCCGACCGATCGAGTGCTAGTGGGATCGTGGATGGTGAGACTTGTGCCACCTCCACCCCAAACGGAACACGGACTTCATCCGGCGATAAGTGAAAAAGTCGGTGTCCCGACTGCGCTGAACTAAGATCCACCACAGCAACTACATCGCTCGAATTCAACCCACCGAGGAGTGCCGACGCGCCGCGTAACCGAACATCGACCGTACTCGGCACCTCCCCCACCAGCGCAAAACCTTCGGGAATATTTTGAAATTCTAGCGGTGCTCGTAATCCGCGTTCGACGAACGGCTCGCCCGCGACAGCGAACCAGAGCAAAATTGCCAAGCCTAAGGCCACTAGTTTTAAGCCGAGGTAACGAAAAATTCTTACAATCATTGCAGATGTGCGACCGGCTCCCCTCCGGACTGTGAGCGCACCACGAGAGCCTGTAGCCGCGTTCGAAGTTCATCGGGCCTAAGACCTCTTTCGATCCGACCCCCGAGCGCAAGCGAAATCTGTCCTGTCTCCTCGGAAACGACAACCGCAATAGCGTCACTCTCCTCGGATACCCCTATCGCTGCCCGATGCCGTGTACCAAGTTCTCGTCCGAGCCGCGGGTTGACTGTTAGCGGCAAAAAGCAGGCTGCAGCAGCAACGCGATCTTCCTTGATAACTACCGCGCCATCATGCAGCGGTGAGGTCGATTGGAAGATGCTAATCAAGAGATCGTAGGTCAGCGCTGCGTCAAGGCGAATGCCACTTTCAATGTGACTCCTCAAGCCGATGGCGCGCTCCAGCACTACAAGTGCGCCAACACGTTGTGCAGCCAATTGCGACGCAGCAACGACGATCTCTTCAATAGCATCATCATCGCCGTCACGCGCGAGACGCCGAAAGAACGGGCTCCGTCCGAAGTGAGCCAAGGCTCGGCGTATGTCTGCCTGGAATAGCACGATTCCAGCGAACACAATATAGCCCACCATGTTGCGAATCAGCCAGTTGACCGTTTGCAATGGAGCCAAGCGGGAAACATAGAACAAAGCCACTATCAAAGTGATCCCTAGTGCCATCTGCGCGGCACGAGTACCCCGGATCAGTTTCAGGAATTCATAGATAAGAAAGGCAACGATCGCTACGTCGATAATGTCCCACAGGCTCCCTGGCACGCGCCCCGCCAGCGATGACAGTGAGTCGATCATTGAATAAGCTCCTGACAAGAGTTGACTTCAACCTTGGTCGGTCGTAGTAACGCTGAGACCTTCCCGATGCATCCGGATCGCGTCCGCGACGCGCACAACGTCGACCATTGCGCGGACACCGTGTACTCGAACCACGTGGGCTCCCAACAATACACTCGCTGCAACAGCACCGGCCGTGCCCCATTCCCTCTCGGCCGGCGGGACGTTCCCAATTACGGCCGTTAAGAAGGACTTCCTAGAAGGACCCACAAGAATCGGACGATCAAGTGAACGGAGCCGCTCAAGTTGGCTAAGCACGGTCATGCTGTGCTCAGCGCGCTTGGCGAAACCGAGTCCAGGGTCCACAATCACGTGTTCCCGAGTAATCCCTGCATCGCTAGCAGCTTTTAGACTCCACTCCAGTTCTGAGACGATTTCCTCAGTTGCCGCTTTGTAGCTGGCCTGGCTATACATATCGCTCGACCGGCCACGCGTATGTGACAAGATTAGTCCAGCTCGTCGTGCCACTACCTCACCAGCCAGAGCTGGATCATACCTCAGCCCGCTAACGTCATTGACTAGCGAAGCCCCACAATTCAGGGCAGTCCGCGCTACAACCGCCTTGTAGGTATCGACTGAGACGGGAACATTAGTTTGGTTTACCAATGCCTCAATGACGGGCGCAACATGACGCCGCTCAGTCTCCACGTCAAGTGGCGTTGCGCCCGGTCGAGTCGACTCCCCACCAACGTCCAAAATATCAGCACCAGCATCAACCAAGGCAAGCCCTTTGGCAATCGCCGAAGTAGGGTCAGCGTGACCGTCGCCCGCAAACGAGTCTGGCGTCACGTTGACGACACCCATAATTAGCGTGCGGGGACCCAAACGAAGAACTCCCTCGTTCGCGAGCGGAACATCGTAAGCTTTTCTCGGTATCAACGGCGCGTCTTTTGAAGAATTCAAACCCGCTTTGGGGCACGCCGGTAACGTCACTCCTGCGGGAGTGGCTTGTTGAGCGGTGGCGG